>Ga0209573_1000595_pt1 | contig 72320 bp, 59 predicted proteins | sample TNRBio252014_DNA_FD_185870 | JGI IMG/M metagenome (GOLD analysis project Ga0209573, IMG submission 185870) | Wastewater treatment Type I Accumulibacter community from EBPR Bioreactor in Madison, WI, USA - TNR Reactor_6/25/2014_ DNA (SPAdes)... | ecosystem: Engineered > Bioreactor > EBPR >...
GGTTTATCTTTCGGCCTTCGGCGCCCCCGAGAAGGGCCAGCAGTTGCGCATCGCTAGCCGTGACCAGCACCAGGTCCGGGTGAGCGGCCAGCAGCTCCGCCGCCGGCATCGTGCCATCGGTAATCAGCCACAGACGCTCCAGCCGGGCCATGTTGCGCCCCTGCGCCGTGCGCGCCTGCCGGGTCAGGTAGAGCGTATGGCGACAGCGTTCATCGCAAACGCCCGGAGCCGCGAAAATCGCCAGCCACTTGCCGCTGACTTCGGGGTGTTCGAGGACTGCGCCGTCCCGACGCTGCAGCATTTCAAAAGGCAACTGCAGCGGCTCGGGCAGCGGCTGGCCGACCATCGCCGCGGCCTCGGGCGGCGACACAAAGCGAAAATACAAGGCAGCGAGAAGAGGCAGCACGCAGACCGCAACGATTGCCAGCAGGGTCAGGCGGCCCTTGCGCTGCGCCGCACGCATGGCGGCGCTCATTGGCACGGAAAGCTCGTCAACGGCGTCGGCCGTCGGTCGGGGTGTACTCATTTTTTCTGCCAGGCAAATAGGCCGTAAGCTACGGCCATGAGAGCGAAAACCAGCCACATCGCCGCGTAGCCGTAATGTTTTGTCCCGGGATTGTCCGCACTGCCCCAGTCACGGGCCAGACCATCGCTTTCGCCGGTGGTTTGCAGGAGAATCACCGGCAGCGCGTCGAGGCCGCTACGCTGACGGTAGTCGGCTTCACGGACGTGCTGCCAGAGAGGCCCTTCGGGCTCACTTTCCTGCAACTCGAAAATCCGTGTTTCGAAGCTGCGGGTCACTCCGGAAACTTCGATCTCGCCGGCTGGAGTCGCCACGGCCGGACTATCCGAGCGTAAGCGCGGCGCGCCAATCCAGCCACGATTAACGAGAATCACGGCGTCGCTGCCGGACAACTGCAAAGGGGTGAGGACATGATAGCCCGGCCGGCTGCGATAGATCTTGTTGTCCAGAAACAGGGTCTTGTCCGCCAGCCAGTGACCGCGTGCCGTAGCCGCTCTATCAATCAACTCGTCGCGCTGGCGCTGCTGCGCGGACAAGGCGATTGGCGTCGCGATCATTGCCGCCTGCTCGCGTTCGAAGCGCTGGCCACGAGTTTCAGCGCGCCACCACTGAAAACGAGCCATGGCCAGGCAGCTGATGACCAGCAGGCTGACCAGCAGCAGGCGCAGAGTGCGACGCTTGAAAAGGGAAATTGACATGGCAGAACGCTTGGCCCGGGGCGGGGTCCTATGAGGTCGCGAGTCCGGTAGACTAGGAGCTTTCTGGAGGAAACTAGATGCACATCATCGTCGCACTGCTGCTGATCACCATCGTCGCCAGTCTTGGCAGTGCCCTGGTCTTCATCTATCGCGACCAGGGCCAGGGCAAGACGCGTGCGGTCAAGGCACTTTCCCTCCGCGTGGGTCTTTCCTTTGTGCTCTTTGTACTGCTTATCGCCTCGCAGCGATTTGGCTGGGTTAGCGGTTAGCGAGCGCCTGATGTACGCAGGGCGGTAGGGGCGCGACGCACCCCTGGTGCGCCGACGTTCCCGTAGCGGAAGCTTTTTACAACCAGTAGATGACGATGAACAGACCGAGCCAGACGACGTCAACGAAGTGCCAGTACCAGGCGACGCCTTCAAAGGCGAAGTGACGCTCTGCGGTGAAATGCCCCTTCAGGACGCGAAACAGAATCACCGTCAACATTGTCACCCCGAGGGTGACGTGGAAGCCGTGGAAGCCGGTCAGCATGTAGAAGGTCGAACCATACACACCGGTAGTCATCTTGAGATTCAAGTGGGCGTAGGCTTCACCATACTCGTAGACCTGGAAGGCAAGAAAGGTGACACCGAGCACGATGGTCAGCACCAGCCCGAGGATCAACTGCGAGCGTTTCTCGGCGACCAGCCCCCAGTGCGCCCAGGTCAGGGTCGCTCCGGAAGTCAGCAGCAGCAGGGTATTGACCGCCGGAATGCCCCAGGCGTGCATCTGCGAGAAGGGATCGCTCGCCCCGGGTCCGGCACTTGGCCATGAATCCTGGAAGCCTTCCCAGAGCGCGGCCTGCTCGGGACTCGCCAGGTCGGGAATAGCCAGGACGCGAATGTAGAACAAGGCTCCGAAGAAGGCGACGAAGAACATCACTTCGGAGAAAATGAACCAGGCCATCGCCCAACGGAAGGAACGATCGACCTGCAGGTTGTAGCGCTGGCCCTCTGATTCGCCGATGACGCGCCCAAACCAGCCGAAAAGCATGGTCGTCAGGACGGCGAGACCCGCCAGCAGAACGAAGCCGCCATTGGCAATCGAATTCATCATCAGCACGGCGCCGCTAGCCAGCAGGAGCAAGGCGATCGAGCCAACCAGCGGCCAGTGCGACGGCTGGGGAACAAAATAGCGGCTTGCGGATGCGGGATGACTCATCTTGACTTCCTCCAGATCATATTATCGTTATTGCCCTGTTATTGCGTTGATGCGTCCTGCTAGTGACGACCCATGTAGATTGCGACGCTCACCAGCAGCAGCACAAAAATCAGCATGAAAACCAGCGCGGTGATCAAAATCTGCAAAGGTGACAAGGGTTCTGCGTCGTGCTCGTGAGGCTTGTGTCCGCGTACTCCGAGCAGAGCCCAGGCAACCGTGCGAATGGTGCTGAAACGTCGGCTTTTTTCCGTCTGCGTATGGGGTAGCGACATCGATCACTTCCGGCTTTCCACCGGCACCTCGAAAAAAGTATACGAAAGCGTGACCGTATTGACTTCTTCAGGCAGCCGGGTATCCAGGAAAAAGACGACCGGCATTTCACGCACCTCGTGCGGCGCAAAAGTCTGCTGCTTGAAGCAGAAGCAATCCAGCTTCTTCACATAACTACCCGCATACTGCGGCCCGTAACTGGGCACCGCCTGACCGACCACGGTGCGGTCAAGCGTGTTCTCGACCCGATACACCACGTGCATGATGTCGCCAGTCCTGGCAGGCAGGACGGTCGTCTCGGGACGGAAACGCAGAGCCCCGTCATGACTGTTGGCATCGAACTGCAGGGTCACCGGACGACCCGGGATCGCCGACGCAGCGACTTCCTGCGCACGATCAATATCATAGAGCCCGGTCCACTCGCAAAAAGCCTTGTACAGGCCCGGCTGCAGCGCTACAAAAAACAGGCTGCCGAGCACTATCGTCAGCAGGATCAACGCCAAGCGCCGGTTTTTTCCGGTCCGTGCCGACGGCGACTGCGCAGTCACAGTCGCAGACGCCGTCGCAGGCGAGTGCAGCGCAGGACTCACGTGCTGCCCAGCCACTGCCGGATGATGTAGCTCAGAAAAACAGCGGCCGCGAAAAGAGCCAGACCGATGGCGATGCGCCGGTTGCCCTGCTCGGGTGAGGGGTCACGAGTCATCCGTGCGCCTCGGCCTGATCAAAATGCGGCGGATCTTCAAATGTATGGTACGGCGCCGGGGAGGGCACCGTCCATTCCAGCCCGTGCGCCCCATCCCAGGGCCGACTCGCGGCGCGCGCGCCGCCCCTGACTGTCTGGATGACGATGAACAGGACCAGCAGCTGACTGAACCCGAAGCCGAAGGCGCCGATGCCGGAAATGACGTTGAAATCGGCGAACTGCTGCGCATAGTCCGGAATCCGTCGCGGCATGCCGGCCAGGCCGAGGAAGTGCTGCGGGAAGAAAGCGATGTTGAAGAAAATCATCGACAGCCAGAAATGCCACTTGCCGAGGGTTTCGTTATACATGTGCCCGGTCCACTTCGGTAACCAGAAGTAGAGGCCGGCGTAGGCGGAGAAAAGCGCGCCAGCGACCATCACGTAGTGGAAGTGGGCGACAACGTAATAGGTGTCCTGCAACTGGATGTCCACCGCGGTCATCGCCAGCACCAGGCCGGTCAGGCCACCGATGGTGAACAACACCAGGAAACCCAGCGCAAACAGCATTGGCGTTTCAAAAGTCAGCGAGCCGCGCCACATGGTGGTGACCCAGTTGAACACTTTTACCCCGGTCGGCACCGCGATCAGCATCGTCGCATACATGAAATAGAGCTGGCCGGTCAGCGGAATACCGGTCACGTACATGTGGTGCGCCCAGACGAAGAACGAGATCAAGCCGATTGCGGCAATCGCGTAGACCATCGAGACATAGCCAAACAGCGGCTTGCGCGAGAAGGCAGGGATGACATGCGAGACGACGCCAAAAGCCGGCAAGGCAATGATGTACACCTCGGGGTGGCCAAAGAACCAGAAAATGTGCTGGAAGAGCACCGGATCACCACCACCGGCAGCACTGAAGAAGCTGGTGCCGAAGTGGCGATCGGTGAGCAACATGGTCACCGCACCGGCCAGGATGGGCATCGAGGCAATCAGCAGGAAAGCCGTCACCAGCCAGGTCCAGCAGAACAACGGCATTTTCATCAACGTCATGCCGGGAGTGCGCATGTTGAGGATGGTGGTGACGATGTTGATCGAACCCATGATCGACGACATGCCGAGGATGTGCACCGCGAAAATGGCCATGTCCATGCCCATGCCCATCTGGATCGACAGTGGCGGGTACAGGGTCCAGCCGGTGCCGGGCGCGCCGCCGGGAACGAAGATCGAGGCGGTCAGCAGAATCGCGGCCGGCGGCAACAACCAGAAACTCCAGTTGTTCATCCGCGCGAAAGCCATGTCCGAGGCCCCGATCATCATCGGAATCATCCAGTTGGCGAAGCCGACGAAAGCCGGCATGATCGCGCCGAAAACCATGATCAGCGCATGCAGCGTGAGCATCTGGTTGTAGAACTCCGGCGACACGTATTGCAGTCCCGGCGTAAAGAGCTCGGCGCGAATGATCAGCGACATCGCGCCGCCGACGAGGAACATCACGAAGCTGAACCACAGGTACATCGAACCGATGTCCTTGTGATTGGTGGTGGTCACCCAGCGCTTCCAACCCGTCGGGTGCCCGTGGCTATCGTGGTCATGGTGGCCGGCGTAACCGGTGTGTGACGTGGCTTGCATAATCGGATTCTCCTGATGGCCTGTGGCGCGATTACTTGCCGCGAAGCGCCTTGACTTCGGCGGGCTGGATGACTTCACCGAGTTTGTTGTTCCATGCGTTGCGCTCGTAGGCGACAACGGCGGCAATATCGGTATCGCTCAACTGTTCTCCGAAAGCAGCCATGGCCGTACCAGCCTTGCCTTTGAGAACCATCTCGATATGTGCCTCCCTGGGGCCCGTGGCGATCTTCGAACCGTCCAGCGCTGGAAAGGCAGGCGGCAAGCCGGCGCCGTTTGCCTGGTGGCAGGCCGCACAGTTGGTGGCGTAGACCTTCTCGCCCAGAGCAAGCTGTTCATCAAGCGCCCAGACCTTGTTCGGATCCTCGGCGACGGCAGCTAGCTGTTGCTTCTGTTCGCCAACCCAGGCCGCGTACTTTTCCTCGGATACGACCTCAACGACCACCGGCATGAAACCGTGGTCTTTGCCGCAAAGCTCGGAACACTGGCCGCGGTAGGTGCCTTCCTTCTCGGCCCGGAACCAGGTGTCGCGGAGGAATCCCGGCACGGCATCGGTCTTGACGGCGAATGCCGGCACCGCCCAGTTGTGAATCACATCGTTGGCTGTCGTGAGAATGCGCACTTTCTTGCCGACCGGCACCACCAGCGGGCGATCGACTTCCAGCAGGTAATGCTCGCCCTTGGGGGCCTTGTTCTCGATCTGCTCACGCGGTGTGGACAGCACACTCATGTACTTGACGCCGGCAGCATCGCCAGTGAGGTATTCGTAACCCCACTTCCACTGATAGCCGGTGACCTTGACGGTCAGATCGGGCTCCGAAGTGTCGCGCATGTCGACCAGAGCTGAGGTCGCCGGGAAGGCTATCGCCACCAGGATCAGCGCCGGCACGATGGTCCACGCCAATTCGACGGTCGTGTTGTCGTGGAAATCAGCCGCCTTGTGGCCCCTGGACTTGCGGTGATAGAAAAGCGAGTAGGCGACGACGGCAAAAACACCGACGAAAATGACGACGATCACCCACAACAAGAGGTTGTGCAGCTCGTAGACGCGGCGAGCGACAGCGGTGACGGGTTCCTGCAGATTGAGTTCCCAGGCGGCGTTCGCAGCGCCACTGAACAAGGCGAGCAATCCCGCAATGAACGGCCCGGTGGATCCGCGCCGCAAACAATTGCTGTCGCGATTGCTGTTTGAGTTTCGTGCCATCTTCTCCCTTTCCCCGCCAGCTTCCGCGCCCGCCGTGTGGCAGAACAGCGGCGCCAGCCCCTGACGTTCTCGAAAACGTACCAAAATGAACCCGAGCGGGCTCCGTTCCAGTGTCTCACCAAGCGCGGAGGTTAACATACTCCACTTGATATGGATCAATGTTCAACCGAAAAAATGGCGACCGCCCGCGCGACACCTGCCTTCCTGAGACCCATGACGGACCGCCAGACGAAACAGTGGCTCGACAGGCCATACCTGATGAAAGGCGCGGGCAAACCCACGACAAAACCGCGCATTACGTATGAAGGCGCATATAATCATCAAGTTGGGTGTTCACCTTGCCAAGCGCGCCGGGCCCCGTGGTAGAATTTCCCGCTTGATACCCTGACCTGCGTCAAGCCCCGCCGGGGCGCCCCTGGGCCCTGCGCATTCGGGAGGAATCGATGAGCGTGGTTGCGGCACGGACAGCGACAGCGCAGACTTGGGAGGCCCGCCGCGACTGCTCGCTGTCGTTTAGCGAACGCAAGTGGGTGTTTCTTGCCACCGCTGCCTGGTTGGCTGCCATCGCCATCGCTTTCTCGTATTTCGGCGCCTGGCCGGTCCTTCCTTTTACCGGACTTGAGCTGGCTCTACTGTGGTGGGCTCTGCGACAGATCGACGCGACCGCCGAGGATTTCGAGAGAATCACCCTCGAAGCGGAGCGCCTGACGATAGAGACACGCCGCGGCACACTGCTGCAACGCCATACCTTCCATCCATACTGGGCGCAGTTGCAGTTTGATCAGCCTCCGGGACAGCAGCACCGCCTGCTGATCCGCTCGCATGGCAAGGAAGTCGAAGTCGGCCGCTGGCTGTCGGAAGAACAAAAGAGGACGCTCGGCAACGAGCTGAAGAAGAACCTGGGCGCACGGCGGCCGGGAGAACTCTCTGAGGAGAGCGTTTTTTGAAAATGCTGCACCGTTTCTGCCTGCGGGCGAAAGTTTTCTGGTCGGGCCTGCTTACGGCAGCAGCTCCCGCACTGGCACGCGCCGATTCGACCGCCAGCACTGCGTTCGCCAATGCGGCTGGCGGTGAACCGCTGCCAATGCACGGCTATTTCATGGCCTTCCTTACCGTGCTCTTCGTGGTGATCTTTGCGATCACCATCTACTCGATGGCCAGGCACCGCAAAGGCAGTGGCGATCAGGTGAGCAGGTTTTCGGGGCCAACCGGGACGGTGCAGTGGCTGTGGGCGATGGTTCCATTCGCCATTCTGCTATTCGTCGACTACGTCCTGATCAGTCTCCACTTTGCTGGGTAAACGGGCCAGCTATCGCTCCAGGTCATCGTCAGTGAAAGACCCTACCCCGCAGGCAGGTGACTGATTTCGGCGGTGATGGCATGATTCGCCAGCGGCGTGGCCCGCGCATGGTCGCGAGCGACACGCACGCTGGACGATGGCTTGTTGTCAAAATCGCGTACGCGACTCACGAACCTCCCTTCGCCCCCGGCGGGAGAAGGCCCGGAAAAGAGGAAAGCGGTCATCTCATGACCGTGGGACGATGAAACAGGAAAGCGACAGGGAAGCGATATGGCAGTGATCAGCACCAGCTCCCGGCGTTCGCCCGGGCAACGCCTGGCGGCTTTCTTCGAGTTGTGCAAGCCGCGAGTCAATAGCCTGATCGTGTTCACCGCGATGATCGGCATGTTTCTGGCTGCCCCGTCATTCCCGCCGTTCGGGCTTTTTGTCGCCGCCTCGGTCGGCATCGCCCTGGTCGCTGGCGCGGCAGCGGCGATCAACTGCCTGATCGAGCAGGAAATCGATGCCCGCATGGCGCGAACGCGCGCCCGCCCAACGGCGCGTGGAGAAGTGTCGGCACGGGAAACGCTGACCCTGGCAACTCTGGTCGGCGGCTTGGGTTTGTGGATTCTGCACGCTTTCGTCAATCCGCTCACCATGTGGCTGACGCTGGCCACTTTTTTCGGCTATGCGGTGATCTACACGGTCGTGCTGAAACCGGCGACGCCGATGAACATCGTCATCGGCGGCGCCTCCGGCGCCATGCCGCCACTGCTCGGCTGGGCAGCAATCACCGGCCAGGTCGGCGCCGAGGCGCTGGTCCTGTTTCTGATCATCTTCATCTGGACGCCGCCGCATTTCTGGGCGCTGGCCTGTTACCGCTGCGCCGACTACTCCAAATCCGGCCTGCCGATGCTGCCGGTCACCCACGGCATCCGCCTGACCTGCCTGCACAGCCTGCTCTACGTGGTGATGCTCACCGGCGCGACCATCCTGCCCTATACGCTGGGCATGAGTGGTCCCTGGTATCTGGCGGCAGCGCTGATTCTCGACGGCATCTTTCTGCTCTACAGCGTCACCCTCTGGCGGGACTACAGCGACAAGTTGGCAAGGCTGACGTTTCGCTATTCCATCATCTATCTGACCTTGCTGTTCGCCGCGCTGCTCGCCGATCACCTCCTGCGCTGATCGGTCAGGCCGCGAGCGCGGCCAGCAGCTTCTCGTGTATGCCCCCAAAACCGCCGTTGCTCATCACCAGCACCTGATCACCGGGGCGAGCGCTGCCGGCAATCCGCATCACCAGCCGCTCCAGCTCGGCTTCGACGATGGCTTTCTCGCCCAGCGGGGCGAGCACTTCGCTGGCATCCCAGCCGAGATTGGCCGCGTAACAGAAAACCTGATCCGCGTCGGCCAGGCTGGCTGGCAGCAAAGCTTTCATCACGCCGAGTTTCATGGTGTTCGAACGCGGTTCGAGAACGGCCAGAATGCGCGCTCCAGCCACCTTGCGCCGCAAACCGGTAAGGGTGCTTGCGATCGCCGTCGGATGGTGCGCAAAATCGTCGTAAACCGCGACGCCGCGAACCGTCCCGCGCAGCTCCATTCGCCGTTTGACGTTTTCGAAAGCGGCCAGCGCCACCAGGCCCTGCGCGAACGCCACCCCGACGTGCCTGGCTGCCAGCAGGGCGGCGAGCGCGTTGAGCCGATTGTGCGCGCCGCTCAGCCCCCATTGCACGCTGCCGATTGCTTGCTCATCCTGCCACAGCTGCAGCGAGCCGGTGGCGTCATCGCCATCGACATGCCAGCCTTGCGGGTCGTTGAAGCGTTCGACCGGCGTCCAGCAGCCGCGCGCCAGGACCCGTTCCAGACCGGCCTCGGCGGCATTCGACAGAAGCAGGCCATTGCCCGGCACGGTGCGCACCAGATGGTGGAACTGCGTCTCGATCGCCGCCAGATCGGCGAAGATGTCGGCATGATCAAACTCGAGGTTGTTCAGGATCGCCGTGCGTGGAGAGTAGTGGATGAACTTGGAGCGCTTGTCGCAGAAGGCGCTATCGTATTCGTCGGCTTCAATCACGAAGAAGGGTGAGTGGCTGTCGTCTCCGGACAGCCGCGCCGAAACGCTGAAGTTCCTCGGCACGCCGCCGATCAGGAAGCCGGGGCTCAGGCCGGCATGCTCGAGAATCCAGGCCAGCATGGCGGCCGTCGTGGTCTTGCCGTGCGTCCCTGCGACGGCCAGCACCCAGCGTCCTTTCAGGACGTGCTCGGCCAACCATTGCGGCCCCGAGAGATAAGGCAGACCGCGGTTGAGGATCTCCTCGAGCAGCGGATTGCCGCGGGAGATCGCATTGCCAACCAGGTAACAGTCGGGCTCGAAAGCGATTTGTGCCGCAGCGTAGCCTTCGACGAGTTCAATCTGCGCCGCTTCGAGCTGCGTGCTCATCGGTGGGTAGACGCTGCTGTCGCAGCCAGTTACCCGGTGTCCTGCCGCGCGGGCCAGCTGGGCAAGACCACCCATGAAGGTGCCGCAAATGCCGAGGATATGAATATGCATGTAGCCGATCCAAGTTAAAATTGTGCCGAGGAAGGCGCGATTGTACCTCTGGCGACGCCCTGCCTTCCCTTGCCTGCCCCCACTACTCCACTACTCCACGACTACCCACCACTACCCCGCTTGCCCTTCGAAACCGCCAATCCCCACCGGAACGCTTTGATGAGCAGCCGACAGGAACGCCAGCGCCCCCCTCAGCAACGCAGCCATATCGCCAAAATCGCGGCGCGCCTGATGGCCGAAGATGGAATCGCCTCCGCGGCACTCGCCAAACGCAAGGCGGCGCGCAGCCTCGGCTTGCCGGACAGCGCAGCGATGCCCGACGACGCTGAAGTCGAGGCCGAACTGCGAACCTACCAGCACCTCTTTCAGGAAGACGAACAAGAGGCCAGACGAATGCAGTTGTTGGGCATCGCGGCGAGGCTGATGAGCACCGTGCAGCGCTTCAACCCCTACCTCAGCGGTTCGGTGCTCGACGGCACCGCCGGCCGCTATGCCGAGATCGACATTCAGCTGTTCACCGATAGCGCCAAGGATGTGGAGATTTTTCTGCTCAACGAGCGCATCACCTACCGCCACAGCGCGCCGCGCACCGATCGCGCCGAGGCGGTGCTGACCCTGTTCATTGACGGCGTGGTCGCCAACCTGGTGGTTTACCCACGCGATGACGAGCGGGTGAGCTTCAAGACGCGCGATGGCCGCATTCGCGAGCGCGCACGCCTGGCCAAGGTACTCAAGCTACTGGCCGGCAATGGAATATCGGCAGCATGAGCAAAGGCCAGGGATTTCTGTTCGGGCTTTTTGCCGCTTTCGTCGCCTTACTCGCTGCCATCTACACCGTTGCGCAACGTTCCGAGACCATCCAGCACGCTTTTGCAACGCTCCCGGGCGACGCCGTCGCACACTTTTTTGCGAGCACGCTTGACGACGAGAAAGGTGTGCCGCAAGCGCTTTCGCAATGGCGCGGCAAGACCCTGGTGGTCAATTTCTGGGCCAGCTGGTGCCCCCCCTGCCGCGAGGAAATGCCGGCTTTTTCGCGCCTGCAGCAGGCGCACGCGGCTCAAGGTGTGCAATTCGTCGGTATCGCGCTGGATTCCGCCGCCAGCGTGCAGGCTTTTTCCGAACGCCATCCAGTCGCCTACCCGGTGTTGATTGGTGGCGCCAAGGGCATTGAGCTGGCCAGCCGATTCGGTAATTCGACGCTCAGCCTTCCGTACACCGTCGTTCTCGATCAAGAAGGTGCCGGGCGGCTGCTCCGATTGGGCACCTTGTCGGAGAACGAGCTGGACGATTTTCTCCGCAAGTTGACCGCCCGCTGACGACGTGTTGCTGGACAAAATGCGCCGATTTGCGGCAAACTTGCGGCCATGAAGACGCAAAAGCACGCTACAGCGGAAAACGACAAGGAGTCGGATTCGCCGCGCCTGCTCGTCCTGCACGGCCCGAATCTCAACCTTCTCGGCAGCCGCGAACCCAAGCATTACGGTTCGACCACTCTCGCCGAGATCAATCTGGCCCTGGCCAAGCGCGCCGAGAGCGCGGGTGTCAACCTGGAGTCCTTTCAGAGCAACCACGAGGGAGCGCTGATCGAGCGTGTGCACGCCGCCGGCCAGCAAGGCGTCGGTTACATGATTGTCAATCCAGCGGCTTACACACACACCAGCGTCGCCCTGCGCGACGCCATTGCCGGTACCGGCATCCCTTTTATCGAAGTCCACCTCTCCAATGTGCACGCACGCGAAGCTTTCCGCCACCACTCGTACTTTTCCGATCTGGCGATTGGCGTCATCACCGGCCTTGGCAGCGAGGGTTATCTGCTGGCGCTCGAATACCTGCTAAGCAAGGTTTCTGCTGAGTGAGCCTTCGAGCAAAACTTAGTCTGGCGATCGTGGCCCCTGGCCGCGAAAGAGTATCTTCATCCGGAGAGTATTAATGGATCTACGCAAGTTAAAGAAGCTGATTGATCTCGTCGAGGAGTCGAGCATCACCGAGCTCGAGATCAACGACGCCGAGGAAAAGGTCCGCATCGTAAAAAACGGCGGCGCCATGGCTCATCAGGCCTACGCGCTGTCGATGGCCACGCCGGCGCAAATGATGGCCGCCGCACCGGCAACGGTCACCGTCACCCCGACTGACGAACCCACGCTTCCGGAAGGCGACGTGGTCAAGGCACCGATGGTCGGCACTTTCTACCGCGCAGCCAGTCCCGGAGCCGAGGCTTTTGTCCAGCTTGGCAGCGTCGTCAAAGCCGGCGAGACACTGTGCATCATTGAAGCAATGAAATTGCTCAACGAGATCGAGACCGATCGCGCGGGCACGGTGAAGGCCATTCTGGTCGAGAATGGCGAACCCGTCGAATACGGCGAACCGCTATTCGTTATCGGCTAAGGGAGTCTTCCGTCATGTTCGGAAAAGTCCTTATTGCCAATCGCGGCGAAATCGCACTGCGTATCCAGCGCGCCTGCCGCGAACTCGGCATCAAGACCGTCGTGGTGCACTCGGAAGCCGATCGCGACGCCAAGTACGTCAGGCTCGCCGATGAATCGGTGTGCATCGGTCCACCACCGTCAGCGCTCAGCTACCTCAACATCCCGTCGATCATTTCGGCGGCCGAAGTCACTGATTCAGAAGCCATTCATCCCGGCTACGGCTTTCTTTCGGAAAACGCGGATTTTGCCGAGCGCGTTGAATCTTCAGGCTTTGTTTTCATTGGCCCGCGCCCGGAAACCATCCGCCTGATGGGCGACAAGGTCTCCGCCAAGGAAGCCATGCGCGCAGCCGAAGTTCCCTGTGTTCCTGGTTCGCTGGGTGTCTTACCGGAAGATCCCAAAGAGATCCTGCGCCTGGCCAAGGATGTCGGCTACCCGGTGATCATCAAGGCGGCCGGGGGCGGGGGCGGACGCGGCATGCGCGTCGTGCACACCGAAGCGGCACTGCTCAACGCCGTCACCATGACCCGCACCGAAGCTCAGAATTTCTTCGGCAACCCGAACGTTTATCTTGAGAAGTACCTGGAGAATCCGCGCCACATCGAAATCCAGGTGCTTGCCGACAGTTTCCGCAACGCAGTCTTCCTCGGCGAGCGTGATTGCTCGATGCAGCGTCGTCATCAGAAGATCATCGAGGAAGCGCCTGCTCCCGGCATAGCCGCCCGCCACATCGCCCGCATTGGTGAGCGTTGCGCCGAAGCCTGTCGGCGCATCAACTATCGCGGTGCGGGAACCTTCGAATTCCTCTTCGAGAATGGCGAGTTCTATTTCATCGAGATGAACACCCGTATTCAGGTCGAACATCCGGTCACCGAGTTGATCAGTGGCATCGATCTGGTCGCCGAGCAGATCCGTATTGCCGACGGCGAGCGACTGCGCTTCAAACAGCGTGATCTGGCTTTCCGCGGCCACGCCATCGAATGCCGAATCAACGCCGAAGACCCGTTCACCTTCGTTCCTTCACCCGGCAAAATCAGCGTCTATCACCCGCCCGGCGGGCCCGGTATCCGCGTGGACTCGCATATTTATCAGGGCTACACGGTGCCATCGCACTACGATTCGATGGTCGCCAAGGTGATTTCCTACGGCGACACTCGCGACCAGGCGATTCGCCGCATGCGCACGGCACTTTCGGAAATGAGCATCGAAGGCATCAAGACCAACATCGCCCTTCATCAGGAGCTGATGCACGACGCCCGTTTCATGGAGGGCGGTACCAGCATCCACTATCTCGAACACCGGCTGGCCGCCAAGAACGAGCTCAAGAAGGGCGGCTGAACGGCGCCGATCATCGATGGCCTGGCTATCCCTCAGTATCCAAACCGACTGCCTGCACGCGGAGGCCTTGGCCGACGCGCTCCTTGAAGAAGGGGCGCTGGCCGTCAGCATCGAGGATGCCGACGCCGGCACCGCCGACGAAACGCCGCAATTCGGCGAGCCCGGATCGATCACCCGCCCAGGCTGGGAGCGCTCGCGCGTCGTCGCCCTGCTCAAGCCGGACACCGATGGCGCACGACTGGTCAACGTCTGCGCGGAGCGGGCCGGCCTCGAAGAGGCCGCGACTTTTTCCCAGGAAGAAGTCGCCGAGCAGGACTGGGTACAAGTCACGCAGGCGCAATTCGAACCGATTCGCATCTCGGGGCGTTTGTGGATCGTTCCCTCATGGCACGACGCGCCCGATCCGGAGGCCATTGTTCTGGTCCTCGATCCCGGCATGGCCTTCGGGACCGGTTCGCACCCCACCACGCGTCTGTGCCTGGAGTGGCTCGAACGCTGCGTTATCCCGGCCAGCTCGGTCCTCGACTACGGCTGCGGTTCCGGCATCCTGGCCATTGCCGCGGCACGCCTCGGCGCCAACGACGTGCTGGGGGTGGACATTGACCCACAGGCCGTGCTGGCATCGCTCAGCAACGCCGAGCGCAATGGCGTCGCGGTGCGCTTCCAGGGCTCGGAAGACGAACTGCAGGGGCAATTCGACATCGTCGTCGCCAATATCCTGGCCAATCCGCTGAAAGTGCTGGCACCCGCGATCTGCGGGCATGTGCGTCGCGGCGGTCGTCTGGCTCTGTCCGGAATCCTCGCCGAGCAGACCGAGCAGCTGGTCGCCGCTTATGCACCCTACCTGGTGCTGCGCGTCGCCGACAGCCGCGATGGCTGGGTGTGCCTGGCCGGCGTAAAGGACTAGCCGATGAAGACCTGCTGCCCGGACTGCCAGACAATTTTTCGCGTCACCTCTGAGCAACTCAAAGCGCGCGCCGGAAAAGTCCGCTGCGGACAATGCCGTCGGGTTTTCAACGCTCTGGACAGCCTGCTCGACGACGCCGAAGCGATCATCGTTGCACCGGTCCCGACGCCGGCGGATACTCCGTTCGCATCAGAAACACTGCTCCACAGGGAAACACCGCCGCGAACGCAGGCCCTGCTCTCCACACAGACACCGCGGCCGCCAAACAGCGAGGAAGAGACGCCGCCGGCCCCAACCGTCGCCATGCTGCTGCGCGACGAGACGGACGCTGACGAGAGCGAAAAGGGCGCAGAAACGGATGTCGGTGACGAACCCGCGCCGACAAGCTACGAGCCCCTCGGCCGCAGCGAGCCTTTCTTCTCTGCGCACGCCCTCGAGCGCATCGCCGAGCGAACTCACCCTGCTCAGCACCCGGCGCAGCACACCATCCCCGACCGTTTTGCGACGAGCGGACCCAGCAGCCCAGCAGCCGATGCGCCACCGATCACCGCCGACCGGGCGGCGACCGTCGCAGAAGTCACCGAAGTCTCGGCAATCGGCGACGCCGAGCACGGCCTCCGCGCGAGTCAGAACAAGGAAGTGCTGGCTTACGATCGCTGGCTGGAAGGGACGATAAGCCAGCCCGTCCCCCCGGTCGCCGGCAAGGCGCTGGCCGCGCCTTTTGTGATCGCCATCATCCTCCTGACCCTGACCCTGGTCGGCCAGGCGATTTTTCATTTCCGCGGCGTCATCGCCCTCACCACCCCCAGCACTCGGCCGGCACTGGCCGCGCTGAGCGCCGCTCTGGGCACCGATATTCCCCTCCCGCGAGACGTCGAGCTGGTCAGCATCGAAGCCTCGGATCTGCAGAGCGACCCGGGACGAAACAAGCTGCTGACGCTGCAGGCGACGCTGCGCAACCGGGCCGGCTACGCCCAAGCCTACCCGGCGATCGAACTGACGCTCACCGACACCGCCGACAAGGCCATCGTACGGCGCGTTTTCACGGCCGACGAGTACCTCACGCCGGCACAGCTCGCCGAGAAATCGTTCGCCGCCAACGCCGCCGTCGAAGTTCGCCTGTGGCTGGAGGCCAATGAGGTCGACGCTGCGGGCTACCGGCTTTACGTCTTTTACCCGTGAGCATTCGTTGTTGATTCACGATCCTCGCGGCAGGCGTTTTTCTTAATCTCGACTCAGCTTCCCGGAAAATCCATGTCGACACTCATTTGCGGCTCAATCGCCTTCGATAACATCATGGTTTTCCATGATCGTTTCAAGAATCACATCCTGCCCGAGCAGATTCACATCCTGAACGTTGCTTTTCTGGTTCCCGAAATGCGCCGCGAGTTCGGTGGCTGCGCCGGTAATATTGCCTACAACCTGAAGCTGCTGAACGGCGAACCACTGATCATGGCCACGGTCGGCGACGACGCCGACTCGTATCTGCTGCGCCTTGACGATCTTGGCCTGTCACGGGCGCACGTGCGCCGGATTGCCGGCAGCTTCACCGCCCAGGCATTCATCACCACCGACCTCGACGACAACCAGATCACCGCCTTCCACCCCGGCGCGATGAGCTACTCACACCTCAATCAGGTCGCCGACGTAGCTGCCGCGACCCTCGCGATTGTCGCTCCCGACGGCCGCGACGGCATGCTGCAGCACGCGCAAGACCTCGCAGCGGCGGGCATCCCCTTCGTTTTCGATCCCGGCCAGGGGCTGCCAATGTTCTCCGGTGACGAGCTGATGAACTTCATGCAACTGGCCACCTATGCCTGTTTCAACGATTACGAAGCCAAGCTGCTCTGCGACCGCAGCAACCGCTCGATCGAACGACTCGCCGACGAGGTCGAAGCGCTGATCGTCACCCTCGGTGGCGAAGGCTCGCAGATTTACAGCAAGGGCGCCTGCCATGAGATTCCCTGTGTTCAGGCCGCTACCGTCGTCGACCCCACCGGCTGCGGTGATGCCTACCGCTCCGGGCTGCTGTACGGAATTGCCGCCGGTTGGGACTGGCAGAAAACCGGTCGGCTTGCCGCCGTCATGGGCGCCATCAAGATCGCTCATCGCGGCGGGCAGAACCATCGCCCGACGCGCAAGGACATCGCTGATCATTTTTCCAGCGCTTTTGGGAGCCGCCCCTGGTAAGCACTTGGCCGTATAAGAGCTTCTGATTTCGGGGCCGACGCCAGTACGCATTTCGGCAGCGATTCCTGCACCGCTGCCCGCAGCGGCCTGAGCAAGCTCCTCGGCAGGCCTGCAATTCCCCTGCTAACTGAGCTTGCACTCGTTGGCCAGAGGGTGGCCGGTCCTGGCGTCCATCAGGACGCTCTTCCAGGGCAGATCGATCCACAGCAGGCCATTCTGCCGGTCCTCGTAACGAGGCAGGCCCGAGCTCGAATCATAGCGCCGCAAAGTTCGCTGCTTGCCCTGCCAGTCAAGCTCGATGACGCGGGGGTCTTGTGTATCGCGCCGCACCAGGACGCTGCGACCGAGCTCACAGACGTAGACTCCGCTGCCAAGCGGAATCTGCAGCTGCCCGTCCTCGCTGGTGATGCCCGGTTGCGCGACGGAAACGATCGATGACGGCTGCTGGAAAAAGGGGAAGACGCAGCCGGCGAGGACGATCGGCAGGATGGCGATGCTGAAAATGACGGAGCGATGCACTGGCACGCGGAAACCTCGAATCATTGAAGGTGGAAAGGGACAGAAAATAGCATGACAGGTTTCTGGCAAACGACAAAATCTGCAAGCAGCTCGCGCCATGGCTTGCACCAGAGCGCCGCAACAATCGACCGTGTGCAGCGGTTGACAGGGCTGCCGGGGCCAGAGACACTCTGCCCGGTGTGCATAGCCCCCCACCATTTCCCACTCATTGCGGCCGGCATTCCCGCGCGCATTTTCTTGCTGATCTCGCCCGACGATGAATGAACGCGACGCCCTGCTGACCACTGCGGTGCGCGCCATCGAAACCGTCGACGGGGACCGGCAAAGCTGGACGGACGAAGACCGTTCGTGGTCCAGCCAGGCCGCTGCAGAAGCCGTCGGTGAAGGCGCCACGCCGACCGTTTTCGTCGCCTGCCGCGCCCGGTTTGCGGTCGATCGTTTGCGGCCCCGTGATCCCGGCTTCATTCGCGTCGTCGACGGTCTGCTGTGGCGTGGCTGGATCGGCGCCCTGCTGATGATTCTGTCGTTTGCCGCTGGGCTGCTCATCGATCGCATCGGATCCGGCCAGAGCATCAACCTGCTGGCGCCACCGGTGCTCGGCTTGCTGACCTGGAATCTGGCGGTCTACCTGTTGATTCTGGTCAGCAGCTTGCGCCACGGCAAGAAAGCAAGCACTGAGCAGGGCCCCTTGCGCCGCCTCGTGGTCGGCTGCTTGCTTGGCAGCGCTCGCCGGCTACGGCAACGCGGCGTGGCCATGCCGGCGGCGGTGCTGCCGAAACTGCTCAGCGACTGGAGCCAGATCGCCGCATCGCTCTACGCCGCACGGGTTGCGCGCCTGTTGCACTTCTCGGCTGCGCTGCTTGCCGCCGGCATCATCAGCGGACTGTACCTGCGTGGACTCGCTTTCGAGTATCGCGCCGGCTGGGAAAGCACTTTTCTTGGCGCCGAAGCGGTGCACCGCCTGCTGAGCGTACTGCTGGCGCCCGGCCTGTGGCTCACCGGCAGCGTCCTCCCCGACGTCGACGGACTGGCCGCCATCCGCTTCGGCGGCTTGCCGGCCACCGAGAATGCCGCACCGTGGCTGCATCTGCTGGCCGCGACCTTATTCATCGTAGTCATTGTGCCGCGCCTCGTGCTCGGCATTGCCAGCGCACTGCTCGAACGCCGGCGCAGCACCCGCCTGCTCGGCGACTTTGCCAACCCCTATTATCAGCGCCTGCTGCACGGCTACCACGCCGGAGCGGTTCACCTGAGCGTCATCCCCTACAGCTATCATCCGGCCGCAGCCACGATGACCGGACTGCGGCGCCTACTCGGGCGAGTCTTCGGCGACAACGCACAGCTCGAGTGGGCGACGCCGGTGAACTATGGTGAAGAAGAAACCCTCGCCACCACCGCAGCCGACGGTCCCGGCCCGCGCGTCGCGCTGTTCAGCCTGGTTGCCACCCCGGAGCGCGAAACCCAGGGTGCCTTCCTTCGCGCCGTGCGCACCCTGGCCGGTGCCGGGCCAGTGCTGGTGCTCGTCGATGAGGCGCCGTGGCACGCCCGTTTCGAACCCGATCCACGCCGTATCGAGCAGCGCCGCGCGGCCTGGCGAGCCGAGCTCACTGATCTCGCCGAGCTCGGCCTCACCCCTGTTTTTCTTGATCTCGCACAGCCCGACCTGAGCGCCGCGCAGGACGACATCGAACGCCGTCTGGAGGGCTCTGCATGAGCGAAGATCGTATTTCGCTGTCGCTGATATCGCATACCAATGCCGGCAAGACGACCCTGGCACGGACGCTGCTCGGCTACGACGTAGGCGAAGTACGCGACGCGGCGCACGTCACCGTCGACGTCAACGCCTACTCGCTGATCAGCACGCCCGAGGGCGACGAACTAACGCTCTGGGACACGCCCGGATTTGGCGACAGCGCCCGCCTCGCGAAACGACTGCGCCAGCAAGGCAACCCCATCGGCTGGTTCGTCGGGCAAGTCTGGGATCGTTTTCGTGATCGCTCGATGTGGTTTACGCAGCAGGCGGTGAGCAATGTCCGCGACCAGGCCGACGTCGTCCTCTATCTGATCAATGCCTCGGAAGAGCCGGCCGACGCCGGTTACCTCGCACCCGAGCTGGCGGTTCTCGAGTGGATCGGCAAACCGGTGATCGTCCTCCTCAACCAGACCGGTCGCTCGCGGCCAGCCGCCGAGGAAGCGGCCGAACACGAGCGCTGGCGCACGCTGCTGGCCAACTACCAGGTCGTCCGCGCGGTGCTGCCGCTGGACGCTTTTGCACGCTGCTGGGTGCAGGAGATCACCCTTCTGCACACAGTCGGCACGATGCTGCCGGCAGAACGCGGGGAGGCCTACGCACGCCTGGTCGGCGCCTGGCAGCTGCGCCGCGAGCTGCAGTTCGAGGCCTCGATGGCGGTGTTGGCCGAGACACTGGCGCGCGCCGCTCTGGATCTCGAAACACTGCCGGAAACGCGCCTCACGGGAACGCTGCGCGACCTCAAGCGAGCACTGGGTGTCGGTCGCGACGCAACGGCCAGCGACGATACCGCCAAGGACGACAAAGCGCACGCCGTGCAGGCGCTCGGTGCACGGATCGACGCCGATCTGCAGGCCGGCCTCGACCGCTTGATCGCCATTCACGAACTCGAAGGCCACGCCAGCGACGAACTGCTGCGGCGCATCGCACTGACAGTGAGTGTCGAAGCGCCGGTGAACGAACGCAAGGCGGCGCTGATGAGCGGCGCGCTGTCCGGTGCGCTGACCGGCCTCGGCGTCGACATCGCGCACGCCGGACTGACGCTCGGCGCGGGCGTGATTACCGGCGCCGTCGTCGGCGCTCTCGGTGGCGCCGGTGTAGCACGCGGCATAAATATGGCGCGCGGCCGACGCGGCACGACCCTGCGCTGGGACGACAGCTTCCTCTGCGAACTGGTCGTCAGCTCGCTATTGCGCTACCTGGCCGTCGCCCATTACGGCCGTGGACGCGGCCAGTGGCGAGAGACCGAGTATCCGGCGTTCTGGCCGCCACTGGTGAGCCGGGCCGTCGCCACTGCCAGGACAGCCCTGGTCGCCACCTGGTCGGGCCGCGAGGGCAGCCGCGAAAGTGGTGTCGTCGGCGGTGGCGTCGCTTCAACCGGCCTGGCCACGAGCGTGGTCGCCACGGCGGCCAGGCCGCTGATCGCCGAGATCGCCCGCAAGCTGCTAGACGAACTTTATCCCGGCCAGCCGGGCCGACGGTCATGACAGTTTCTGAGATACACCGAACCATGAAAGTCATGACCGTGCCCCCGCTTTCCCGACCTTTCTCCCGCGAGGGGAGAAAAGAGATTCGTGAGTCGCGTACGCGACTTTCACATTGACTGAAGAAAAACCATGGAGTGGATCGCACTGCTGGTCGCCGGCCTTTTTGAGTGCGGCTGGCCGGTCGGGCTGAAGCTCGGCTGGTCGGAGAGCGGCGCCCTGTGGGGCTGGCTGGCCTTCGCGGCGGTGAGCATCGCCGCCAGTGGTGCCTTGCTGCTGATCGCGCAGCGGCGGATTCCGATGGGCACCGCCTACGCCGTATGGACCGGCATCGGCGCCGTCGGCACGTTTCTCCTCGGCATCCTCCTCTTCGGCGAGGCGGCAACGACCGAGCGTTTTTTCTGCGTTGGCCTGATTGTCGCCGGCATCGTCGGCCTCAAGCTCGCGTCGAAATAGGCGCCAAGACCATGGACTGGATCGCCCTTCTCGTCGCCGGCCTTTTTGAGTGCGGCTGGCCGCTGGGGCTCAAACTCGGACAGAGGGAGCGCGGCAGGCACTGGGGATGGATCAGCTTCGCTGGCGTCTGCATGCTTGCCAGCGGCGCACTACTGCTCTACGCGCAACTGAGCATCCCGATGGGCACCGCCTACGCCGTGTGGACCGGGATCGGCGCTGTCGGCACCTTCGCGCTCGGCATCGTGCTGTTCAAGGACGCCGCAACGCTGGCTCGTTTCTTCTGCATCGGACTGATCGTCGCCGGCATCCTTGGTCTGAAGCTGGTCGCCTAGCGGAGCGCCGGCGTCGGCGCGGGCGCGCAACCGGGCAGACGCTGGCTGCTCTTGCGATCACGGCGAACGGATTTGTTGCACGCATGCAGAGGCCCCGACAGGAGATAATGCAGCAGGTGTTTTAAATGCGCTGGTCGGCCATCCGGCAAGCTGCTTTGCGCCGTAACCAACAGGCAGACCCATGCACCGCACAATTTTCAGCACGCCGATCGTCAACACCCTGCTGCGCGCCTTCTCGGTGAGCTTTCTGAAGATCACCGGCTGGAAAATCGAGGGTAGGCTGCCGGCTGCCGCCAGCAAGAGCGTGTTGATCGCCGCGCCGCATACCAGCAACTGGGACCTCCCCTACACCCTGATGGTCGCCTTCGCCCTGCGGCTCAATATCTACTGGATGGGCAAGGCGGAGATTTTTCGGCCACCGTTTCGCGGTCTGATGAGGTGGCTCGGCGGCATCCCCGTGGTGCGCGAGACGGCCAACAATCTGGTCGCTGCCTCGGCGGCAGCGATCACCGCCGCCGATGGCCCGGTACAACTGATCGTCCCGCCCGAAGGGACGCGCAGCAAGCGGCGGGAATGGAAGACCGGCTTCTACCACATCGCTGTCACCGCACAGGTACCAATTGTCCTGGCCTACATGGACTACGAGAAGAAGATCAGTGGCCTCGGAGAAATCTTCGTGCCGACCGGCGACGTCGACGCCGACATCGCCGCCATCAGGGCTTTCTATGCGCCGTTCAAAGGCAAGAACGCCAGCCAGTACCACGCCGACTGATGCCACGGCGCGCCGCGCATCAAACAGGCTGCAGAACTCACTCGACTGGCGTGGCAGCCTCGACAGACTCGAAAGCTTCAGCCGCGGGAACCGGCGCGTGGTGCAGGTCAAGAGCGTAAAACACCGCCAGAGCCGCGTAGGCGTCATTCGCCGCGTAGAGCAACTGCTTCGGCAACAGCGTCTGACGTGCCCAGTTGGACGTCGTGACCGAGCGCGATTTCTGCAGGCGCTGTCCGAGGACCATGGCCACCGCGGCTTTCGCGCCAAGCGTCTGGCGAATTCCCTTCCTGCGCAAGGCGTCCGCCAGATCGACCATGGCCCGAATGCGGGCGCCAAGCTTGCTCAGCAGCACCGCCCGATCCGACGTGAGCCCGAAGCCGATCTTCACGACAGCGCCTGACTCGACGATGCTCTTGATGAATTCGCACGCCGCTTCGCCGTCGACACGCACGATGAAGGCCTGCTCGCGCAGCGCGAACTGGACGACATGTGGCCCGCTGGCCAGTTCACCCTTGGCGAAAGTCGGCTTGCTCTCGGTATCGAAGCCGATGAAACCAGCGCGCTGGATCTCGCCTCGCGCGGCCTCGAACTGCGCTGACGTCTTCAGCAGATGAATGTGATCAAGGGTCAGGCCGGCAAAAGGCGGGAGCTGCGCAATTTCTTCTCTGGTCGGCCGCTGCGGACCCGTCGCATCTGTCATTCGCTGCATCACTTCGCTGGAGAGAACTGCCTGTTTAGGCCGGCGCGAGAAGCGCAAGCCTCAGGCCACGAATTATCGTCGAAAGCGAGGACCACAGCTACTACACGATTTTGCCTTCCTTGATGTACTCACGGCGTATGGCGGCTTCCAGACGCTGCAGATCGAGATTCGGCAAATCCTCGGCAAGAACTTGCAGCGCACAATAATGGGTCACGTTCAGAATCCCGGCACCGCTCAGCTCGTGGCGCGCAGCAACCTGTTGCCAATCGATGTCCGGACCGACGGCAATCTGCTGCGGAAAAGTTTTGCGCCAGATTTCGTAACGATCCTCGGCTCGCGGCATCGGAAAATGAATGATGCTCTGGAACCGCCGGATAAAGGCATCGTCGATGTTCGCGCGCTGGTTGGACGCCAGAATCACCAGGCCGTTATAGGCTTCGATCCGTTGCAAGAGATAGGCGGCTTCCTGATTGGCGTATTTGTCATGCGCGTCGCGGATATCGGTGCGTTTTCCGAACAGCGCGTCGGCTTCGTCAAAGAACAGAATCCACGCCTTGTGCTCGGCCTTGTCGAACAGTCGGGAAAGATTCTTTTCGGTCTCACCGATGTATTTCGAGACCACCCGCGACAGGTCGATGCGGAACACGTCCCGGCCAGTCTGCTTGCCGAGCAGCGTCGCGGTCAAGGTCTTGCCGGTACCGGGCGGCCCGTAGAACAGCGCCCGGTAGCCGGGTTTGATCTTGCGCTTCATCCCCCAATCATCGAGCAGCGTGTGCTTGTGCGCTATCCAGTTTTCGATTTCCCTGATTTGCGCAAGGGTCTGCGGATGCAGCACCAGTTCGTCCCAGGCCATTTCCGTTTCGATGTATTCGGCAGGAAAGTCAAGGCTGAAACGGGGTCTGCTGACTTTGCCAATAGTCAGCAATTCGACTATTTCCGGATCGACAAGCAGCCGGCCGCTCATCAGCGGCTCGCCTTCGCGGACAGTTTCCAGCCAAAGTAGCTTCTGCCGTGCAAACCAATGCTCTCCGCCCAAGGCGCGTTGCACTTCCCAGCGCTTTTCCATATCCGCGCCCGCCAGGAGGAACTGGGCGGTTTCACCAGTCGGCATGAGGCCCCTATGGTTCGCGCCTCTCACCCCACCAAATTCCGGGAAATCGCCGCCATCGGGGAGGTAAGCAGCGATGAGCTTGCCGAGAAGAAAGGGTTGCAGATGAGGCACCATGGCCAACATCAGCAAGGCGAATTCCTGGTAATTGGGTTGCTGCCTCGCGACCAGATTGGAGAGCCAACTGTCCTTACCGCAAAAACGCAACGGAGGTATCTCGAAGCTCTCGGCCCGCCCGAAGTTTACCTTGAGGCAACCGTCGACTACTTGGGCTAGCCACTCAAATGCAAATTGCAAATCAGCTGTATTGCTTTTCATACGAAATCGCATCGCAAAAGGGAGCTCCTGAAATTATTGACGGCCCGCATAGTTGTTTTACGGGAAACAAGTCGATAAGAAGATCGCTCTTTCTGTCACTCCATACAGCAAGCTCAGGGTGGAGTGCGAAACAATTGTACGAAACTCACTTCAGGTAAAAACCAAGAAAATCTCTTGCTTGCTGTCAAGTTACTCTATCAATTATGAAGAAATACTTGCTAGCTTTATCGCCTGGTCTATTTTTTGCCTTTTTAAGCCAATCGATAGTTATTTTTTGTCCATCCAAATCAACTTGTAGCTTGGCAAGTCTAGATCCGGCGCCACGGTTAATGCTAGCGTCAAGAGGCCAGAGGTTCTCTCGGACATCTTTTCCACCAAACTGAATTTCGACCACGTGGTCACCATCCATGTATTCACTGGAAGCATCCCAACCGTAGCGACCCAGCAGGCTGTTTATCTTGTCGCCACCTGGTGTACTCGCTTCCGACAGAGGCCCAACAAGGTCGCCATCAGTTAGCTGGTAAGGAGCCTTGATTCCCAGGCCGCGGAGTTCGGTCGGCGGCGCAGGTGGCCCTGACCCGATGCTGTGGTTACCATCAGGAGTATAGGTGGCCGCCACCCGCGTACCGGTCGCCCTTATTGCCGACAACTTCCACTTGGGCTTGTTCTTGTCGCCTTGGTTGAACAAATAAAGCTTTGGATAGTCTTTGTAGGCTGGTTTAGGCCAGGGTATAGGTATGGGAGTGTCTTTCGTCCCGCTCTTGGACCCCGCCAAGACTACCCCGAGGCCGGCCCCAATTTTAGCGATGCTTTTGTCAAGATTGTCGAGATACGGCTTGCGCTTCGCCTCGGCTGCGTCTTTCAAGCGTCGCAAATCACTACGAATCTTGCGGAGAATGGGGATTTCCTTAGCGATAGCGTCCAGTGACGCCTTTTTCTTCGGATTGCCAGTTATTTCTGAATCGGCCCTTGCCGCAGCAACAAAATCTTCAATCCGTTTCGGACTGCTGGCGACCATGGGCTCTGCCGAGTCCTCTTCACCCTGGAAATAAAAACTGTGCTTCTCGCCGCCAGCGTCGATGGAAAACTTCTTCTTCCACCACTGAAAAATTGATCCAGCCGCTCCCTTGACAGCTGAACCCATTTTTTTCAGCATATTCCCCAAGAAGCTGACGATCTTGTCCAGCCCCTTGTCGATCGGCTGGCGGATCTTCTTGATGATGCCGACGATCTTGTCGGGGATGTTGCCGAGGCCGGCGAACTTGGCGAGGAAGGCGATGATCACGGTCAGCGTGTTGGCCATCGTCTGCTCGACTGTCTTTGCCGCCGCGCCGACCTGGCCGGCGGCGATCGCGGCAATCGAGTCGATGAACGAAGCAACGACGGCGCCGATCTGCTGAATCTTCTCGATGAAGAAAGTGATCGTGTTGTAAATGGCAATGATCGCCTGCACTACGGCGCCCGCGGGGTTGAGCATGCTCACCAGCTTCGTTACCGCCGCCTTGACGACCTCGCTGGAGATCATTTCGGTGACCTTGGCGATCAATTGGTCTTTCAACTCGCTCAACTCGCTCTTGATTTGCTCCCAGGCGGCGGCCGGGCCTTCCTTGACCAGGGTTACCAGAATCGCCGCCGTTTTTTCCAGGCCGGCGAGAATCGGGTCGGGGATGATCTTGACCAGCTTGCTACGGATGGCTTGCCAGGTCAGGCCGAGAACCGAAAGCACCAGCTTGACGATTTCCATCAACGAGAACGACGTCGGGATGTAGACTCCCGCGTCGCCGAGGGGGCCGACGATCCACTTGATCAAGGCCGCCTTCAGGTGCGTCCCGATATTGCTGGCAAACATCTGGAAGCCCTGTCTGCCGGCGCGAACCAGGTTGCCGACGAAAGCAATCGGGTTCTTGATAATCGTCGTGAACGCGGCTCGCGCCTTCTTGAGGTAGGGCACGACGCTGGGCGCGACGACCGAGAAGAGAATTTCGAGCAGCGAAATGACCTGCTGGAGCCCCCAACTGATGAAGTCCCCGGCGATGGAGACGAAGGCGCCGACCAACTTGCCGAAAGCGCCGGCGACGCTGATGACGTCCTTGAAGGTCAGCGAGCTCAAGGTCATGACGATCCGGCGCGGAACGCTGCGCACGAAGCCCATCAAGCCATTCAGGGCGCCCTGGAACCAGGCCCAGGCACGGGCGATGGCGTTGCCCTTCTTGATGTTTTCCCAGATTTCCTCCTGACCGATGAGCTTCATGAAGCCGCCGATCAGGGTGTCGGCGGTGCGCGGTACCGCTTCGCCGGTGATCGGGTCTTCGCCGAGGATGGCCTTGAGCAGGTCGTAGCCGCGCGTACCCTGTGCCAATGCGGCGAGCGGTTTCAGGATGGCGTCCTTGACCATCTTGAGGATCTCGACCACGACCGAGCCGCCGAAAGCGATCAGACGCCCGATCGGCTCGGTGAAAATGCGTTTGGCGCGCTCCCATACGCCGCCGAGGTCGAAGATGTCGCGCCAGCTCAGCGAATCCATGAAGCGCTTCAAGCCGCCGACGATTTCGCCGCCAATGTTGCCGAGCAGAGCCAGCTTTTGTTCGACCCATGCGGCCGCCTTGTTGATCACGCCGTGGTTGTCGAGCGCCTGCGTGATAAAGATGCCGCCAGGGATCAACTCGATCAGCGCGCGCAACAAGTTGGCCGCGTTGCGGTCGGCCGAGCGCATGTTGATCGGGTTGAAGCCGAGCAGCAGGGTCAACAGCCGGAAACCGGGGATCAGATAAGCCTTGTCGGCGAAATAGTCGAGCGCGTCGGAGAGACCCAGCCGTTGCACCGGCGGCGGCGTAGTCGTCGTGCTGACCACCGGTGCGCGTTGTACGGCGTGGCCCTGTTGGACGGTGTGCGTCAGTTCGTGGGCCAGCAGTTGCTTGCCGTCGCTGCTGCCCGGCTGATACTGGTCGCGCGAGAAGAAAACGTGATTCTGGTAGGTGAAGGCGCGGGCGCTCAGCTGATTGTTGAGGCTGGCTGAATCGGCGTCGTGGTGCACCCGGACCGTGCTGAAATCGGCGCCAAAGCGCGGCTCCATGAAGGCGCGCACGTCGCTGGACAAGGGCTGCCCGCCGGTGCTCTGCTGGCGAATGGCTGACTGCACGCTGTCGCCGACTGCCGGCGTCGCGTCGCCGCCTTTGCGTTGAAGTTTTTCGTCGGCCGCCGGCGCCTTTTGCAGTTTTCCGTCGTCGCGTTTGTCGCCCTCTTGTTTGTCGCCCTCTTTTTTCTGGAGCTTGTCCTCGGGCATTGCCGCGGTCTGGATTTTTTCTTCGGGAAGCGAGGCTTTCTGGACTTTCTCTTCCACCTGTGGCGCTTTTTGCAGCTTTTCTTCCGGCAACGCGGCTTTCTGGATCTGCTCGTCTTTCTTTGTCTGCTCGCCCGGCTGACGCTGCAGTTTTTCCTCTTTGGTCGGGGCCGGCGGGGCCGGCATGCGCAGCACCTTGTCGGCCATCCGGTCGGCTTCCTGCTCGAACTTGTCGCCGGGTTTGTTGACCGCCATCTTGAACTGGACGGCAGGCGCGGCGCTGACCGCCGCAAAGAATCCGGCAGCGCGTGCCGGCGCGAAAAAGGGCTGATTCGAAGCCGCATGCTTCGCAGGGGTGGTCGATGATTTTTCCGAGCTGGTTTTCATGGCTCATGCCTCTGGCTGGCTAATCAACGGACATAGCACCACCTAGTGCGCCCATTCGACCCACAGCATTCTCTCCATCCACGGCAGCTTGACGACGCCAAGGCCCCAGGGCAGGCGATCGAGCAGGATGTCGCACGACTGGCCCTCGACCTGCAGGAGAAAATCGCCGTCACCGCCCTGAGACATTTTTCCCGGACGCACCAGGAAGCTTCCGCGCAAGCCGTCGGGCGAAGTGTTGCGCAGCGCGTCCCAGTGGCCAATCACGGCCACCAGCAAGGCCTCGGCCTCTGCAATCTCGGCAACGGTCAGGCCCACATCCGCTTTGACCGGCGTCGCGAAAGGCACATTGCACAGCAGCTTCGCCAAGGTCAGCGCGTATTCGGGTGCAACACGCTGACCGGTGGCCAGGAAATGCAGCAGACACAGCGCTCGCTCGGGCTGCAACAGCCGACCCTCTTCGGCGATAGCAAGCGTCTCAAAGAAGCGCACCAGGAAGGGGTGCAGCAGAATCACGCCGGCGCAATCGACATAGACGCCTTCGGTGAGGTCGATCCGATCGCTGCGCCTGGGGGCACTGCACGGGGCTCGTCCGGATTCGCCGGCGGCAGCCTGCGCCGCGGCCGTGCTGGGCGTACGGCGACGGTCGTCTGCTTCGCGTCGGCGGTGCGCTTGCCGTGCATCGTCGACAACCTGCTCGGCCGCGTGCTCGGGCGGGAGCTCAGCCGCTTTGTCGGCCACTTTCTCGGCCACGCCGTCCGTGCCGACGATTGCTCGTGACGATGGCGCCAAGCTCGGCGCCGAAGCGAGGCCTACTGCCGGCTGCGCGCGTTCGGCTTCGCCAGCGCTTGGGTACGCCGCCTGGCCCGGCAGCGCGCTGACAGGACTTGCCGCTGAAGGGCGGCGTCTCTCGACCGACATCGCCTGGCCGCTGCCAGGGGGCTCTGGCGAGCGAGTTTGCTCCGGGGTGGCGCTCCACTGAGTGGATGCGGCTGCGAACGCAGGCGCCGGCTCGCTCGTCGATGGCGCTGCACGGCTTGTGGCGTCGCTCAAAAGACGGCCAGCCGGCAAGACATCGCCTCCGGCGTCTGTCGCGGCGGGGTCGATCGCCTGCGGCCAGTGCCTGGCCAGCCATTCCGACAACCCGGGCTCTTGCCGTTCGCCTGCTGTCAAGGCCTGCCAGCTGCTGGCGACCAACGCAGCGGCAGCGCCTACTTCGCCTGCCGCCAGTCCCGCGAAAGCTGTTTGCCAAAGCTGCCGGACAAAGCGCTGCCGTCCGCGCGGCGCCATCACCGCGCTCGCCAGCCCGGCACTCGCCGCACGTATCGCCTGCAGGCCTGGCACTGACAGTCTGGCCAGCAGTCTTTCCAGAAAATCCGGAGAGTACTGCGTCAGCAGGCGTTGCCGGACAGCCGTCGAGCCGAGGGCCACGAGGAGATCGGCCTGGAAGGAACGCGGGCTGGCGTTTGGCGGTGTCGCTCCTTGCCAGGAGTCGGCGATGGCCTGTTCGAGCGACTGGCCTGCCGGCAAACAGAACCACCACGGCAGGGTACCGGTATGCAGGAAGAAGACCCACGCTGCCTCGACGGATTGCTGCTCGGTTTGGCGGCTGGCATCGGTCGACTTGCTGCCATCGAGAAGCAGCCTTGGGGCAATTTGTCCGCGCAGTTGCTTGTCGACGGCCTCGCTGACGGCGGCGAGCAGATCAGCTTCCAGGGTCGCCAGATCCACGGTGCCCGCATCGACGTCCAGCCGGTCGATGCGGAGGTGCACATGCGGCGGAACGGCGTGGTCGAATACGGCTTCCAGGGCCGGCGGCAGCGCAAGACGGCACAGCTCCGACAAACGACGCTGCAGGGCCAGGCCATCGGACTCCGATCCAGACAGCTCGACGTGCAGGAAGTGCCGGCGGATGATGTGCTGCTGAGTGGTCGGCATCGACAGTCCTGCCTGTAAGAAAATGGACTTCCAGAAATCAAGCGCTTGCCAAGCGGTCAAGGCTTTTCAAGACGCCCCGCGGCGATCAAGACAGGCACCGCTTCCTTTCCCTTTCTGCACCCCTGGACGAGTGCGAGATCTCCCGTTCCGGCCGCTCGTACATCCTCGTCACCAGTACCGCCAACAACGCGCTAGCCCAGTTCTTCAAAGTTGATTGTTGTTTCCCGACTGCTGCGACACCCCCTTTTTGTAAAGGCAGTCACACGAACTCTCTTGCTGATGGGGCCAGCATCGCCTGTGAATTCGAACCAGCCGGAATCGCCGTTGGCCAGCGGCGGTTGTCCGTCCTGCGCTTCCCAAAGGTAGGCGACCGGCTGCTCATCACCCGTCGCACTCGCCTTCAGCAGTGCCCCGCGCCCGTCGACCGAAACGTCAATCTCCAGCTTGAGATTCAGATCGTCCGGACAGAGCCTCTCCGGCTTGGTCTCTGGATGGCACTTGTCGATTCGGATTGCGTCGAAAGCCGGCACAATGATTGCGTTGCCTTCAATCGCCTTACGCCGAATAGAAGTTCCCTCGGGCAAGTAAGCGACGTCCAGATCGTCCGACTCTTCCCCGCGCTGGACGAAAGACTGGATCCGGAAATCGAAGCCCAGGCATTCGAAGTATTCGATTCTCAGCGTTCCCATGAAACCCGGAGACAGCGCCTGGTAGCTCAACTTCAGCCAATCGGGATTACCGGTGATCCCGGCAATCAGTTCGTTGATTCTGCTCAACCATTGCTTTACCAGATCGGCAAAGTTTTCATTCAACTGGTCGATATCTTCGACCTGCAGGATTTCACTGAGCTGTGCGGAGAGGTCAAGGCGCTCGCCCGCTGAGATCTCAAGAGAAAACTCAGCCACTTCAAAACCAACACTCGTGTAGGGTCGCTTGGGATCCGGATCCGGGAGCCAGAAACGATAGCCGCGGTCAAGGCTGATCCCGGCACACGGCAAGTCGCAGGCGGCTTCACAGCTGTGCGTGAAGGCGGCTTTGGCAGAACAATTGCGGCTATCGACCAGTTCGAATTCGCTACTCGCACCACTGCCAATCGGCGCCGTGGTGTACATGAACAGGCCTTCGGCGAGCTTGCCGCCATCAACAAAGTAGGGAGGCGTACCGCCGCCGAAAGTAAAGGTCGCGGTGTACGTGCTGCCATCCTCGCTGCAGAAAAATGCCGGCTCGTCCAGGAACAAGTGCTGCGCAACCTCGACGCCGCGCGCAGGCGATTCGCTGCCTTCGCTGTCACGCAGCGTCAGCGTATGCTCGCCGCTGCTGAGAATGAGTATTGCCGGCAGTGGCTGGTAGGCCTCCTCGTCGACCATGAGCGTGTAAGGCGCAATGCCGCCAGTCGGCGTCACCATCACTGGCGCCGTGTCCTCGGCGTCGGTACAACCGACGCTGAAGCTAAAGTCGCACGCTTGCACACATGTATGGGTGAGGCTGATTGCGGCGGCGCAGTCACGGCTATCGAGCACTTCCAGATCCACCGCCGTGCCACTGTCGATCCACTCGCTGGTGTAGCCATCGCCGTCGATGGCCTGGCCATTTACCCGGTAGGGCGGAATCCCGCCACTGATGGTCAATGACGCCCGATAACTGCTGTAGTCTTCACCGCAGTCGAATGACGGTTCGCCAAACAGCAGCTGCGGCGCAACATAGACGTTTCGCACGGGCGATTGCCTGCCTTCGCTATCGCGCAGCGTCAGCGTATGCTCGCCGCTGTTGAGGACGAGTATTTCCGGCAGCGGCTGGTAGTCCTGCTCGTCGACCATGAGCGTGTAAGGCGCAATGCCGCCGGTCGGCGTGACAATCACGGGCGCCGAGTCCGACGCGTCGGTACAACCGACGCTGAAGCTGAAGTCGCACGGTCTCACACAGCTATGCGTGAAGCTGATTGCGGCGGCGCAGTCACGGCTATCGAGCACTTCCAGATTCACCGCCGTGCCGCTATCGATCGGCGCGCTGGTGTGGTGGTCGCCCTCGATGGCCTGCCCATCCACCCGGTAGGGCGGCGTGCCGCCAGTGATGGTCAGCGACACCCGGTAGCTGCTGTAGTCTTCGCTGCACACGAAGGATGGCTCGCCAAAGAGTAGATGCGGCGCAACGGTGACTTTTTGCGGCGCGGATTCTGTGCTTTCGCTGTCTCGGATGAGCAGCGTGTGCTGGCCCACCGACAACAGCAGTTCCTGGCTCAGGTTTTGATGGTTCTCGTCATCGACCTTGACCGTGTAGGGCGGGAAACCGCGTTGCGGAGCGACGCTGACCGTGGCGTAGCCTTCCGCATTCGTGCACGCCACCGTCGCCGTGAAGGTCGGCGGAATCCTGGGGACAACAAACTGTATCGCGGAGCAATCCGAGCAGCACAGGTAAGGCAGATAGAAGTCGGCAATGACCGTTCCCGCTGCCAGTTCATCGCCCACCGTGTCGATCAAGGAGCGGGAATCCCCCTTTGTGAGCCGCGCCGCGAACCCAGTCTCTGAGCTAATGCCCTGCGGTTTGCCGACCAGAGAGTCAAGCAACAGATTGATATCCGGGTTCGACAGCAGGCTTTCGTTGTGGCTGATGCGGCTGATGGCGTCGGCCAATTCGCGGGTCTCGACGCTTGCTCCGGCGACGCTCACGACAGCTCGACGCGAATCATCCGGGCTGCTCAGCGTCCGCTCGGCAACGGCCGGGGTGCTCGCCAGAGCTGGCGCCGGCACGCCGTGGTAGACGAGGATAAAAGTACCGCCCAGAGGCACTCCCGCCTTATGCTCCATTCCCGGGTGATCGGCGATGAAACGCACCAGGAACTGCTTTTTCTTCAGCTCACCGATACGCCGGCCATACTCGCCGTGCACGGACTGGAGCGGAGCAAGCTGGCACGAAGACAGCACCTGGTCGAAGTGGTCGATCAGGTCGTCCTCCGGAATGAAAGCCTTGAGTTCTTGAGAAATCGCGCTGGCGGCAGGCGACCGGAAAAAACGGACCAGGCCCAGCAGGTCCTGGCATTTGTTCTCGAAATCCGCTTGGCTGAGCAAATCCAAGGACGGCGGCAAAGTCTCGGCGAGCTTGCTCAGGTAATACAGGACGACGATGTGGCCGTAATACCTCGACGGCAAAGGCGACTTGCTGGTGCCAGCCAAGAGCTCCCAGACGACCCTCAGCACGGCTTCCTCGTTGATCTGGCTGTGATCGACGTCGACATACGGCCTGGCCTGAAACAGCTTCAGGTATTTCTCAAACCAGGCGCCAACGCTGTCTGCGGCATAGCTGAAATCGGCCGCATACGCCTTCAGCAAGGCAAGCTGCGGCGTCCCGCCCGGCAAAGCGCCCCCACCGACTTGTTCGCCTTCGAGCGGGATGGCGTAGAGAAAGCGTACGCCTTCGGCGAGAGCCGACAGCACTTGTTCGCGCAGCGCGTCGAAGACGGCTTCGAGATCCTGGAAGCGACACGACTCGGCGCTCAAGTCGACCGTCTGCTGCTCGTCGTAGGGCCCGCTGCGCAAGGCAATGATTTCAATCGGCAGGCGGTAGGTCTGCTTGAGCTGCAACAGCGTTCGCATCACGGCCAGATACGGCTTGCCGAGATGGCCCTCGATGCGCAGGAAGTCATACGCTTCAAAGTCATAGCTCAGGGGATCGCGAACAAAGCGCGGTGGCTCGGGGCGGTATTCGTAAGCCCGGTAAGCGAGATTCCGATTGCCTCTGTTACGGCGCGTCTTTTCGCCATTCCAGATCTCGTAGAGCGGTGGCTTGCCGGTCTGCTCGTAATAGTAGGGAATGGCCCGCTCAGCCAGCGGCTTGCCGCCCAGGACGCTGGGCGTGATGCGTATCTGCGGATCGATGCGCTCATCGATCTCGCTCAGCCCGGCAAAAAGCGGCGGCGCGGCGGTGAAGGAAGCGAGCATTTCGACGATCCGCTTAAACAATAGCCGTACTTCCTTCGTTTTCTCGGCACACCCGCTAATCGCCGGCGAAGCCAGAAAGCCGTGCCGATAAATCCCGGGCAGCGCGTCCGTGCTGTCGCTCGGCAGACCCAGCATCAGATGACGGGCAAACAGGTCGACGGGCGGGCAGCAGGCGCAGATCAGGCCGCTCGCCTGCCAGCGGAACTCGTCATAGGCGCGCAGCAGATCGTCGAAGGCATCGTAGTAATACGGCAGGAAGCGCGCCTGCACGGTGGTCGTCGTGTCGGCGACGAGGACCTGATCGAGAAAGCCGAACTTGGCGGCAAAATCGCTGAACGGATCGTCCGGATACTCTTCCTGCAGCCACGGTCTGAACGCCTGATAAGCGGCTTGCAATGCCTCGCCGAGCCCTTGTGCCAGCTGGTTGGCCTGGAAGACGTTCACGAAGGCGGCGAGAATGTCCTGCGAGCGCAGCTCATTGGGCCTGGGAAATGCCAGCCGTGGCAGGCGCAGATCGGGAAGATCGAGCTGCGCCTGCTCGCGTTCCTGGCGATCACGGGACGTCAGACCCGCCGCCAGCTGCGCGGCGGCAGCGCTGATCAGGTCCAGGTGTTCGCGCTTGATCAGCAGGCGCCGAACGCTCACCGCGACCTCGGAGCCCTTGTCGTCGCAGTTGTTCGGGCTGCAATTGCGCAGGCCTTGCTGCTTCAGTTCCATGAACAACAACACCGCCTTGTCGTCGAGGAAGCCGGCGACACTTGCCAGCTCGAGCGTATTGGGCTCGCCGGCTGGAAACAACTCCCACAGGGGATACTGTTGCTTCTCGGCATCCCTGAAGACTGGATAATCGACTTCGTCGGGAATTCGGTAGTCCGCGCGATAGGCGACCAGACTCACCGCTTCGGGTTCGACCATCAGATAGCCCTGCGAGGTGACGCCGCAGCCTTTCGAGACCTCGATGGTGGTGCCGCCGAGCAGCCTGATTTCCAGACCGCAGGCGATGCCGATACCGATCAGCCGGGCACGGGTCTGGTGCTCCTGTTCGTCCAGATAGTTGAAGCCATCGTTTAAATGCCCACTGGTCAGCACCTGGTTGGCTTCGAAAACCGGATAGGAATCTTGTTCGGGTTTCATGGCGGGTTCCGTATTCAGAAGGGTTCAACTGAAGGAATCAACTGAGACTGCCTCGCAGCGGGTAGTTGCCCAGGGCCGTGTTGTCCAGGCGTACCGGATTGCGATCGCTGCCGTCGTCGCAATCGTGCAAGGTCGCACCTGGGTAGATGTTGCGCAAATTGCCGAGCAGCTGCCCGACGACCCACAGGCGATACGAAACCTCGCGGTAGCCCGCGTAGCGTTCCTTGAGCATCTCTCCGATGGCCACCGCCGTACCCGGTGTAAAACCGAGCTCGGCGCCCAGGCTGACGGCGCCGGGAGCGAAGGCAGTAAACTCGTCGACCTCGCGCCCCTGCGCCAGGTTGTCGGCCATCCAGTCGTAGAAAGCGCTACCGTACTGGCGCAGAATCGCCACAGCACAGCCGTGCAGGGCGTCAGCGGACGCCGATGCGTCAAGCAGTCGGGCGCGGAGGATCGCCGCAACGCGTTCGTGCAAGCGTTCTTCAGCCCAGTCAAACCTGGCGTTGGCCTGCAACCACCGCCGCCAGGCGCCTTCGAAGCGTTCGAATTGCAGGCCGTGTAGAACCACTTGCCGGAAGTGGGCGACCATCAGCGCCTCGACTTCGCTCCACAGCGGATCCTCCATGAGGGCCGCACAATCGCTGTCCGCAAGGCGGACCTGACTGGCGAACTCGGCCTGCAGTCTGGCGCCGAGGGCGGCGCTCTGAAAGTGGTCGTGCGCCCGGTTTTCGTACCAGGCGACGAAGGCGCGGCTGAATTCATGGTAAATCTCCAGAGCACAGGCGCAGGCCTCACTGTCGCCGGCTTCGACGCCCTCGGACGGCGCGCTGGTGGCAATCAACAAGGCGGCCAACTGGTCGACGACCTCGGCGCAGGGATTCTCGACGAATCCGTCGTTGCCGACCCAACAGGTCTTGCCGAGCAGGTGGGCGGGCGTTTCCTGCTGGATGCTCCGTTCGGCAAAGCGCCGCAGGTCCATGTTGTCCTTGTACGCCGTCGTCCAGCCGGGCATCACGAAAGTGATGCGGAAGGAATACGGGTCCTCGTCACCACAGGTCCGGCAAGCGCCATCGGCACAGGCTGGATAGAGCGCGTCACCGGGAAACTTCGGCCGCAAGAGCAGATGCTCGACGACGATGCAGCGCTCGTTGGCGGCCCAGGCCAGCAATTCGTCGCACAGCGCTTGCGCCAGCGATCGCGCGGCAAACAAGTCCGGGTGGCGGCCGAGCTCGGCATCGGCAAGGTCGTTGAGGATGAGGCGAAAACCGTCTTCTTCTTCGTCGATGGTGCAGGCGTCGGCCCGGCTCAGCCGCTGCGTGAGGACCTCGTACGCCAGCGCTTTCGCCGCCGCTTCGTCAGCCGCCGTCAATGTCAGGCCACCTTCCAGCCAGATCCCCATACTGCGGTCGCGCAACGCGAATTCGACCCGGTAGTCGGCGCCCACGTGCTCAACGGTGCTCACGAATTCCAGATCGGGATAACCCAGGAGCAGACTGATCCGTTTCTTGATTCCCGGGTAATTGGCCGGCGAACAGGGATCGAGCCGGTAGTTGAAGGCCTTGCCACGATCGTGACTGATCTGCGGATAGGCCTTGAGGAAGGCGATCTTGTCCTTGATCAAGCGCTCAAGCGCGAGCTGCCGCCCGTCCAGCCGGCCCAGTAGCAAGGCGTATTCGCTGAACTGTTCGCCAAAGCGGGCCAGCAAGTGGTCGAGAAAACGGTTGCGGCGCTGGCGAAACTCGGCGTCACTCTCGCTGATCGCCTCGACGGCCGCTTTGTCGAGACCCGCAGTGAGCTCATCGAAGCCCGGAATCAGAGCCTCGCTGAATTCCTTCACGAAGTAGGTCCGCCTGAGCTCGGGATCGAGCGAGAAGAGGTCGGCGGTATGTGCCAGCTGCGCCAGCGCATTGCCCAGGAGCTGCTCGAAAACCATCAGGTAGGCTTTCAGTTGCCTGGCCTGCGCACGTCGTTCGGGCGAAACATGCGCCGGCAGACCTTCGGCGCCTATGCCGTAGGCCTGCGGAAAACTGCATTGCAGCGGGTAATACTCGTCCGCTTGCTTGAAGCTCCCCTGCGGAATATCGAGGTCTTTGGCGGCAAACGGATTCTTCGGACGTTCTGCCGCGCCATGCAACTGCTGCAAGCTATCCTCGGCCTCGTCCATGCGCGGCACGAAGGGCAGGCCGTTCTTGTAGAACAGGAAGCGCGAGAGCTTGCGATACAGACGCGGCTGCCGCTGTTGGCTGACGAACAGCAGCCACGCGGCACTCACCTTATTGGCGTCAAAGATCGGCTTGCCGTCGACCGCGTCCCAAAGCGGATCGGCGGCGCCTGGGACGACATTGCCCTCCGCATCGTACTTGGTCAGCAGCAAGCGATTCACCGCCATCACACCTTCGATATCCATCAGGCGATTGATGATGTCCGAGGTGCGCAACGCGGTTTTCAGGGCTGAGGCGTCCAGGTCTTGCGCCTGGATAAAACCGTTGTCGAGTTGCGGGCCGTTGAAAATCTCCTCGACGCGCTCGCCGGCAGCAAGCAGCGCCGGCAAGCTGTTAAAGCGAATCGCCGGGTTGAAATACTGTTCGATCTCGAACCAGATGCGCGCCTGCACGGACTCGATGTCGGCATCGGTCAGCACTTCGACCTCGGCACACACGGCGACTTCCTCGATGCCGATCGGCTCGACGCGGCAAAAGTCCTCGCCCAGGTTGCGGTGTGCGTGCAGCACGGCTTTGGCGCTGTTTACAGCCCTTCGTGCCGCCCTGGCTTTGTGGCGATAACGCGCGACGAAACCGCCGGCGCTCGCATCCTCGAGCCAGGATGTGACCAGCTGGATGCTCGTCGCGCCGCGGGCAGCGTCGCCGCCGAAAACGCGCAAGGCGGCGTTGTCGATGTACAGCTCCTGGCTGAGCGTCGACTGGTCAGACAGGGTGACGGTGAACTCGATCGCCAGGTCGACGAAGAGGACGTCGCGCCAATGCGCCCGCAGATAGGCGTCCCGGGCTTGTTCGTCCGGCAGGCTCGCAGCGCTGAAGACATCGAAGGTTTTCGTCGCCCCTAAGCGCAGCAGTGTGACCGCTGCAATGACCCCGGAGCGATCCTCCGGCTCGGCTTGCTTGCTGCCCAGGAACAAGTCCCACAAACGGCCGTCCGCCAGGCCCATCCGCGGAAAGCGCAGCTCCATGCTGATCTGATGAACGCCGTCGGCGGCAGCGATAACAACGTCCTGCTCGATCTTGAGGTCATTGAGATCCCCCAGTTCGACATCGGCCTCCAGTTCCAGCCGCGCCTCATAAAGTCCCAAGGGCGTTACCTGTTTCGCCGACCGCTCTGCGTCGCTCGGCCTGTGGTAGGAAAGCCGTAACTGATCTTCTTCGCAGCAGGCGTAATAGCTCGTTTCGCAAGGGCACTCCTTGCCCGCGACCCAGGCATTGCGGACCTTGTCGAGGTCAATGAGCAGGCGACGGAAGTCGTCCGGCGTCGTCGGGTTGACGGTCAGGATCTCACGCGCACTGAAAAACGCCTGTCCGGGAAAGGCGTCGGCCAGGTCGGCTGAGGGTTTTTCCAGCGCCAACAGATCCTTGATGTCCCAGCCGACGCGATAACTCAGATCGGTGAGCGCATAACACAGGGCTTCGAGGATCGTGATCCCCGGGTCGTGGGTGTTGTAATCCGTCCACAGACGGCTTCCCATCTGCTCGATAAAGCCGACGCCCTGCCGCCGCAGATGATAGAAATCCTGCGTCAACGGAAGCGCGGATGACCTGGCGATGGTTGTTGGTTTCTCGTTCATGAGCCACACCGGCAGCCAGCGTTTGTGGAGCTTTCGGCGGCGGCTTTGATCGCAACGACCCGATGCTTGTCAGGCGGCACCGAAACCAATACCGACAAGGCTTTGGAGCCCATCACTTCATCTTTCTCGGTGCTCACCGCCCGCCCGTCGACAATCGTCTTGTGAAAGAGCTTGAAGTCCGTTACGTAGTCCACTGAAGGCTGTTCTTCGACAAAATTGATCAGCACCGATTTGTACATCCGGCCGCCGAACGAGGGGCTGCCGCCACCTTCAAATGCCCAGGGCGACAGAAAGGCGGTGATCGCCTGCCTTAACTGATTGACGTAATAGCTTTCATCGAAACCGGCGCGCAGACGAACCCGGAAATCGACAAACACCTCTTCGAACTCCGGGTTCTTGACGTGTACTCTGGCGAAACAACTGAGCCTTTTCTGCAGAAAAGCGGCTATTTTTTCCAATAGGCCCAGGCTGGTATAAGGGCGCAAGCGGTCATGCGAGTAATTGAAGCGAAGCTCGGGGATGGTGACGATCGTCACATGGCCAGGCGCCAGCTCCCGGTAGATCCCCTCGCCGCTGTCGCTTGGCTCGTACTGGGTGTGGTCCAGGCATTTGACTTTGTAGATCTCCGGAAAAGCTTCGAGAACCAGACGTTCGTAATCCCACAGGCCGATGGCCCGATCCTTGTGCCGCAAGCGCTCGCTGATACGCGTGTGGAATGCTGCCGGCAACTCGGCGGCGCGGCCGCCAAAGGAAGGAAACGGCTGCGTGACCGACTTGACTGCGGAGTCAGGCTGCGCCAGCTTGCTGATCGTCTCTGCAGCCAGCGTCGATGCGGCAAAGCGCGCCGAATTTCCGTGGTCGGTGAACGTCGCCGCCAGCGCTTGTGCGGCAACCAGGCGAAGTCTGCACACCGCGTCGCTTTTCTCCTTCACCACGGCGCGGATCCAGAACAGCCCGGCCGGCAGCAGGGTGTTGCTGTCGGTCGCCTGCCGCGGAAGCGCAAAGCTGACCACTCCCGAGTTCAGCAATTCGCCGCTACCGTCCTGTACCTCGTCTTCGGCAAAAGCGATCCACTCGTTGTTGCTGAGGTAGCTCCAGAAAACCAGTGGCGATCGTTCGGGCTTCTTGACCCGAGGATTGGCTGTGCCGTCGGCGACCTGGAACAGCAGCGCCAGATTCTGCGGCGGCGCCAGACCCTGCACGCCGATATAGAACTCGGCCTCGCTCAGCTCGGTTTGGTTATCGTATTGGAAGGTAAAGCGTGGCAGCAGATGAACAGGGGCATTGGTATTCAGATGCTTCTCGGTGTGTCCGAAAGGCGCGAGGTGAAAGAACTGTGCCTGGGCTCCAGCGGCGACCATGAGCGACGCGCTCGCCGTATAGCTCATCGAAAGATGGGTCATGGTCGGGCCGACTGGTGCTTTCGGCGGCTCAGCTGCGTCGCCGATGCCTGTAGCGTCGGCGACGTCGCGCAGGTAAGCGATCAGGGCGGCCTGGTAGGCATCCAGGCCGAAACCCCCAGACAGCAAGAGTTTCGCGAAGCCGTGGCGCGAAGTCGTGCCATAGAACTCGTCGGCTGCAAAATCCGGCGCATCAAGAAAAGCCAAGTCCACCTTGGGCGTCAGAGAAAACTCTTCGGCAGTGACACTGACCGCATCAGCAGCAATCGGTGGAGGCTCCCACGACCCGTTCTTGAGGAAGCTGATAGTGACCTCCGGCAGAGGATCACTGTCCGGAAATACTGCTGGAGCGGCCAACCACTCGACTATCAGCGACACATCGCTCAGTTTCTTCTGGAAGGCTTCGACGGATCCGACAATCAGCGAACTCCCGGCGACCGGCGAGGCGCCGAAGGGCTGGAATGGTTTGGCGGTATCGACCGGACCAAAGTCATTGGACACGGGCAGTGTCCGGAGCTCCGATACCTTGACCTGCAAATCGATCTGCTTAAGAACCACGTCCTGCAATTGCGAATAAATGTAGGCTCGGTCGTCGTGGCGGAGTTTTACCAGCAGCATCGGCAGCGTGGTCGCAAAACCATGGCCGTGGATCTTCCCGACGTAAGGTGTGATCGCTGGAAACTCGCCGCTCAGCTCCGCTAGCAGACGTAATTTACTTCCCTCCCCCTCACTCTTGAAGTTCTTGAGCGACACTTCCTGCCACCCCTTTACCGTCGTGAGCAGGCAAATCACCTCGCCGGCCTGGTCGTCAGGGAACCCCGTCAGGTCATTGGCCAAGGTGAAGTCAAGAGTGATTGTCCGTTGACCTCCGGCCATCAGCAGGTAGTGCGAAGCAATGGCAAAACCGACCTCGGCCTGCGGCATGCGGACTTCCTTCAACTCGCCATCCGCATAGATTTTGTTGAAGAAGGGATGCCACGATTCCTCCGCCGAGGCGAGCGGCGCTCCCAGGCCATCGTTCGAATCGGCCATCGGCGAGGCAAACAGCCGGCCCGCGTGGTTCACAACTGCCGGGGCGGCGACTTGCTCCGGGCCGTGGCGATGGCGATAGAGCGTTTTCAGGGCGGCAAGCTTCGCCCGGTTGACCACCAGCCCGCGGTCACTGGCAAAGAAGGCGTCGCGCCCGGTATCGTCCTTGCCCGCTTTGAACAACTGGCCGGCCTGCAAGTCGTGACTGCTCACCTGCCTGGCGAGCTCGACCAGCAGGTGCACGTGGCCGGGTTCGGCGGCCTTCTCTTTCAGGAGCAGAATCTGCCGATAATAGAAATCCAGATGCCGTCCGGTCAGTGTGTTGATGTCCGCCCGCACCAGCTCGAGCAGGCGCAGGAAGCACAGAAAAAGCGCGTAATGGGGTTGGTGTCGGTCCCATCCGGTCAGCGTATCGTTCAACGCCGACACCGCTTCACTGACCGTACGGGCAAACACTTTCAGGAACTGCTCGAAGACCGACTTGAACAGACCATGGGTCGCACAGTGATTGATGCGCACGAAAATGCTTGCCGCGGAGTCGCCGTATACGGCCGCATCTTCTTCCACAGCGTCCACAAAAGCAGGCCATTCGCCGCCCTTGCTCCAGTCCGCCGACAGACCGGCACTCAAGACCGTAGTCAGGTCGACCACCGGTGCCCGCAAGATAAGCAGCTGCGGCGAGGGCAGCACCGCATTGACAAGAGCCAACCGAATGCCAGCCTTGTAGTAGGCAATCAGGCGCGTAAACGCTGGCGCCAACTGGCTCCTGATCAGGTTTTGCAGGATGCCCTTGAGGGCGATTTCGACCGGCAGCCCCTCTTTGAGGAGGTCGAGTTGCCTGGCCAGGGTCCCCAGGCTGCCGTAAAGAAAGCCGAGATGGTCCTTTAACTCCTCGCTAGCGAGCTGCTTGTCGTGATCGTTCAGAAAATCAGCCGAGAACTTGATTCTAAGCTTGTACGCGTCGACATCTTCAATGGCGACGGCGGCCAGTCGCACCGACAGGTCCTCACTGAAGAAGGGCGTCCAGTCGCCTGCGGCCTGGTTGGTCGCGGAAAAATACTTCAACGAGGCCGCATAGCTTTCGGCGAAGACCATGCCGTGCGCTGGCGTACGCCCGTCCACCGGCGCATAGGCCGGATCCAGCGCCGCCGACCGCCGCTGATCCTGGCTGCTGCCTTCGCGGATCAGTTTGCGCGGATCCTTGTTTTGTTGCGGGCAATCGGGCGGCGTGACCATGGTTCAGACACCATCGGGCAGGAGGTTGACGGTGGTCGTGATATTGATGTCCGTACCCTCCAATTTGTAATAGGGGTAGACGAAATTGAACCGGGAGTTGGTGGACTTCACCCGGTAAACAACGCTGATCAACACCACGCCCTCGAGCTCCCGACTGTCATCGAGTCTCACGCTCTCGAGAGTGATGCGCGCTTCGTTATAGAGGATCGCCGACTCCACCTTGTCGGCCATCAGCGTCTTCATGCGCGTATCGAGCGATTCGAAAACCAACTCGTCGAGGTTGCAACCATAGAGCGGTTGCATGAGACGTTCGCCCTGCGCCGTGCTGAGCAGAATTTCGAGGCTGGACGCAACATCGGCCTCCTCCTCGAGCATGCTCACCGCCGCTGCCTCGCGCACGAAGTTGGGTGGAAACGACCAGCCGCGGCCGAGGAAGTCCTGTTTCATCGTTGTTCAGCCTCCAAGCATCACCTGCAAGGCGCCGGGTGGCATCACCGCGCCGCCGCCTGCAGTCGAGTCGCCGACGCGGGCAGCAGGCATGCCGGCAATGAATACCGTTGCCGACCCCTTGATGATCACGTCTGCGCCGCAGGAATCACCGAGGCGTGCGGCGGGTAGCCCGCCGATCAGCACCGTCGGCGCACCCGGCGGAATAATGGGAACGGGCACCCCAAGCGTCGCCGGGCTGACTATCAGGTCGGTAATTCGGGCTGCTGCTGGCATCGTTTCCTTCCTCTCTGCATATGCTGCCTGGCAAATGCTGCCTGGCAAATCTTCCGCCTTCTACGGGCCAACCAACACGGCCCGCCCGAGGCCAACCTGCCGGGCGACTAACGGTCATGACCCGCAGAAACGCCCCACATCACGAAAGTCATGACCGCTTCCCTCTTCTCCTGGCCCTTCTCCCGCAAGTGGAGAGGGGAGTTTCGTGAGTCGCGCACGCGACTTTCACATTAATTGATCTGCACCATGCCACCCTTGATGACCGTCGTGGCGCTACCCTTGATGCTCGTGCTCGGGCTCGAAAGCTCGGCGCTGCTGCTGCCCTCGGCCTTGAAGGCCGCACTGGCCTTGATCTCCGTATTGGTCCCCGCCAGCTTTAGATCCTTGCTGGCCGTGACCGTCAGGTCCTTGACGCTTTCGATCTTGATGCCGCTATCGTCGAGCGTGATCTTGTTGCCGTTCTGATCTTCCAGGGTGATGCCTTTGGCGTCCTCCGACAGGGTCAGCTTGTTGCCCGCCTCCGTTTCCAGTCCGATGAGCTTCTTCTCGTCGTCGAAGCGCAGCCTGAGTTTCTCGCGGCTCACATAGCCCTTGTGTTGATTGTCGTCCTTGGCCGCCTCGGGAGCCGGCTTCGAGCTGCTGTGACACATCCCCAGAATCACCGGGTGGCGGGGGTCGTCGTTCAGGAAGCCGACGACCACCTCGTCGTCGATTTCCGGGCGGAAGTAGGTGCCGCGCTCCTTGCCGGCGTCCAGTGTCGCCAGCCGTGCCCAGATGCCGTCCTCGCTGGTGTTGATCAGCGGCATGCGAAGCTTGATGCGATCCTCACCTTCGGGGTCATTCTCGAGCGCGGTAACGACGCCAATCTGCAGCCCCCCGACGGCTGCCAGCAGACCCGCCACCGGGAGCGGCCGGAGATGGTAGGCCTCGGCAAAGATCTCGGGACTCAAGCCGAACTGAACGTCGGTTTCCCAATTGCCACCCGCTAAGCGATGACGAACTCCGGAAACGTACATTTCCCCGCCGAAACGCGCGCCGACGCCGTCGATCCTGAGCATCTTGCCCGGCAGGACGCCAGCGAAACCCTGGAACCTGGCCCGACCGCGAACTTTCGCCAGACGCTCGCGCAGCAGTCTGGCGTCAGCCCAAGCCTGCAGTTCGGCCTCGTCGAGTCGACCGCCATGCCTCAGTTCGTACGGCTCACCAGCCAGAACCCCAGCCAGATCGCCGGCAGACAGGTTGCCACTTCTGGTTGCCGTCGGTTCCTGCGCTTCGGCGCTGACGATCGCCTGCTCGCTCGCGCTCCAACTGCTGGCCTTCATACCCGTGCTCTGCCAGCGCGCGTCAATTTCGGCATCCAGTTCGAGCACCGTCGAACCGTAAGCCAGCTCGAGCACCGGAGTAGCCGCCGTCGCCGGCTTGGCGATGCGAACTTTGTCATCATCGACCAGAACGACACGGCCGTTGGCGTCGGCGCGGCAGAGTACGAAGTCCCAGTCGCTGGCCTCGTACTGCACCACTTCCTTCAAGCTCGGGATGGTGGCCTCAACGTCGTTTGCAAGCGAATACAGGCCAAGCAGCTCCTCCATGATCTCGCTGTCCTTCTTGTCGACGAAATAGCGACTCTTGGTGCCATTGGTCATTTTCACGACTTCGTGGCGGCATTCGACGCTCAGGACGCTGCCACCCTGGCGAATCTTGATACCCTGTTTAATGACCAGCCCTCTGAATACCGAGGTGTTGTTCGAACGATAGCCAAGCTGGATTTCAATCTTCCTCCCCGGAATGAAGGTATCGCTATCGCTAAGCGCAAATGTCCCTTTTGCCGGATCGCCATCTTCCAACTGCAGGATGGCCGCAGGTATCCGGTTCAACTCGCGATTGACGATCAGAGACAGCAGCTGGAACTCACTGCTGATCGCTTGGCCTTCCACGAGCACGGCGAATGTGCATACATCAGGCGTCGCCGGAGTCGGAATCGTCGATCGCTTGTTCATATCAGGGAGTCGTCTGGTCGACAGATGGGAAGATCAGCTCACTTCCCGGCTGCAAAAACCGGAAATTGGCTAGCTGATTTATCGTTGCCACCTGAATGTAATAGCGTGGATCACCGTAGATCGCATAACACAGTTGCGGCAAGCTGTCTCCCCGCTTGACTTTCCGCCGATGGCGAAGGTCCGGTGAGCTCTTGTTCTCCTTGGCTGCACGCTTCTGCTCTTCGATGCTGCTCTTGAACGTGACCTTGGCAATGGCGCGTATCGGTGTGCCATCACTCTTGAACAGCTTGTAGGTGATGTTGACCACGGTGGCGCGGCCCTTGAAAATAGAATTCTGTCCCCAAACCAGTTTGAAATGACGTGGTTCGTGCGCATCCCCCTGATATTCGACCAATACCTTCTTGAATGCCTTCAGCTCATCGACAATCGAATCGCGTGGCTTGCCGTCAATTATTCCCGTGTTGTCGAACAGAAACTCAAAAACCATTTCCTCGGGCTGGCTATATTCGTACTTCAACTGTTTACCACTGCTGCCGTGGCCCTGCCCGGATTCAGAAAACTTGAGCTTGTACTCCTGCGTATAGGTCTCCGGGTTGATCAATGCCTCGAAAGAATCGTCGGCCTCCGCCAGGCCGCCGCTCTCAGCCTTCTGCGAGTCCGAGAACGCCAGAATCAGCATCTTTTCAAGTTTTCCTGTGGCGGCCATCAGCGTTCACTCTTGTTTTGAAGAATCTGCAGCACCTGTTCGACGCACTCGGCGACGATGGCTTCCCTATCGGCACCGCGGTCACCTTCCGCCTGATCGGCGGCACCCGGCAAGGTGGACGCAGACCTCGCTGGCGGCGTACTCAGCACAACTGAGACGTGCAGCTCCTTGATCTCGATAGGCATATAACAGTCGCTTCCAATAGTCGGCACGGCGAAAACATCTTGCACAAGCCAGTCCGTTCAATGGCAGCAGCCAGAGTCCCGCGGCCGCTCACTGAACCGTGAAGTAGCGGTAGCTCAATTCCATGGTTTCAATCACAACGCTGCTCTCATTGGCATTCAAGTCGCTGACCAGCCATTTTTTTGGAATGGCACGGGCGATCTTCCAGGTGCGCAGTGGCTCGCTTTTTTCATTCATCAGGATCACGTTGATGTCCGTCGGATCGAATTGCCGATCGCGGAAAGCAGACAGGAACCACTTGATCACCGACGAGTCGCTGAGCATTCCCCGCTTAAGCACCATGTCCGCGTACTTGGTGCGCACCGGCAGTTTATGCTCGAAGCGGTTCTCACCACCCTCCCTGAAGCTTTCATAATCGTATTCCACAGAAAGTCCAGAAACCGATTGAAAGCGCGCGTCATTACTGTCCTTGCTGATTGCGAATTCCACTTTGTAGTAGAATCCCCACGGCGGATAATAAGCGACCATGACCCGCGCCCCTGCTATACCTTCATCAGCTTCAGACCTTCATGCGCAATTTCGATGCTTTCGACTGCAATTTCGTTGGCATCTGATTTAAAGTCTGGGGCAGTAATCTTGACCGGGAAGCAGCGCGTCGCGGACCAGGCGGCGACTGGATCATGCTTTTCGTTGAGCAAGCGGATGACGACATCACGACGCCCTTCAACACGATCATTGGCGACATCTTCCAGCCATGTGTTGTAGTCGAAATCACCCTCGAATTTGCCGCGCTTCAGGGTGATATTGGCGTTCTTGACCAGTCCAGGCATGGCGATTTTGTTGAAATCCTTGCTATCGCTATGCCGATACTCGATTTTCTCTCGTTCCATGACCAGGCCAGTAACCTCGGTGAAGCTGATTTTCGCTCCGCCCCAATCGACTTGGAAGTGGAAGCGCGGAATCGGATATTCTTGTGCCATGATGATTAGCCTCGATAAGTGAAAAGTGCCGATTGGAGACTACGAGGACGCGACTTGTCGAACGGCGATCATGATTCCGCCATCTTGTGCGAGAACCTCAGAATAATGAACTCGGCTGGCCGCACGGCTGCCATGCCGATCTCGATGATCATGCGTCCTTCGAGGATATCAAGGGCGGTCATCGTCTTGCCCAGGCCGACGGCGACGTAGAAAGCGTGTTCCGGCTTGACACCCTGGAGCGCACCCTGACGCCACAAGGTGGTCAGGAAGTTCTCGATCATGGCCTGAATCTTCACCCAGGTATTGGCGTCGTTGGGCTCGAAGACAAAGGCCTCGGTTGCCTTCTTCACCGACTCTTCGACAAAAATGAACAGTCGGCGGACGCTCACGTAGCGCCATTCGTTGTCATTGCCAGCGAGCGTGCGCGCGCCCCAGACCAGCGGCCCTTTGCCGGTAAAGGAGCGAATGGCGTTGACCGACTTGCCGGCGTTCACATCGACGTTGATCGTCTCCTGATCCCTGTTGGACATCTGGATCGTTGGCTGCACGACGGCATTGACACTGACGTTGGCCGGCGCTTTCCAGACACCGCGACTGTTATCGACTGCCGCATAGATGCCGGCCATTGCCGACGACGGCGGCAAGCGACAGGGGAAATCGCGGATCGCTGCCTTGGCGGCCTCGTAGATCTGGTTGCTGGCGCCGCTCAGTGTGTTCAACTTCACCGCGGCAGCGGGTGTAGCATCGGTGACGATAACGACATCGGTCTCGGTTTCGTCATACGCCAGATCAAGCACCGTCTCGATATTGGGCGCGTAAGCGGCACCGTACTTGAGATTATTGGTGCCGATGCCACTGTTTCTGAAAGTCCCGATCGCCGTCAGCAGATTGGCGTTGGCATTGGACAGGGAAACCCCATCCCCGTGTACATCCATGATGACAAAGCGGTCCTGCAGATCGGCGCATTGCTGCAAAGCGGCATCGTGTAAGGTTCTGAAGTCGGAAATCGACAGCGCCTGCGCTTCTGGAAAGACCAGCAGGGTCGGTTCGTCAACCTTGACCAAGGTCGCCAGACCGGCCTGGAGATCGCCCACGACCAGGCTTCCGGGGAGAGTGGTGTAGCCGTTGACAGAAACGATATGGCACGGCCCGCCGCCGTTGGCGAAGAACAACTGCAGGGCGTAATACATGATATGTTTTGAACGCGCATTCTCAGCCAGGCTGGCCGCTGCCTTTTGCACGGTCGGCCGGCTGTTGACCGTGGCCACATCAACGGTCGCACTGATCGCCTCTTCCGCCTGCGCACCGCCAAAGTACTTTTCATAATCGACCATGGATGAAATACGGGTCGGCTTCAAATGAAGATCATCAACCGCCAGATTCTCAGCCTTCGCGGTGTAGCCGACAAAAGCCGGAATGGCCGTCTCGACCGGCGCAATGGATGGCGGGAATTTCGGGATTTCCTCGATGTAAACGCCTGGAGTCTTGTACGCTGTAGCCATTGATATCACCCGTATATGGTTAGAGTAACAACTGAAGGTTAAACGTAAACTTCCGAGATGAGACGATTGATGATTGCGCCGGTCTTCTCGGCTTTCATCAGATTTTCGGAAGGCTTTTGCTTATGGCCGGCGTTGCCAAAATAGGTCAGAGGTAGCGCATTCGACTCAATGGAAATATCGGCGCCAGTCGCCTTGTCGCGGTACTGCCAGAACGTAGAACGGTTTCTGAAGCGCAGCTGATAAACCGGATGCTTTGTTTTCACCTTGCCTGTCGCATCGACAAAGCTGAACGCCTCCTTATCCGGACGCACGGCGGCCAAGCGAAGCAGGACAAATACGTCATCCGAGATGTCGTTCGACAGCCTGACGCCATGCGACGGCACCCCGGTCACTGCTGCCGGCGGAGTAATCGCCGGCACATCGCCCTGATGCAGGTACACCGGGAAGTTGTTCCTGTCGGCAGCGAGCTCCTGCCTTGTCGCATCCGGGCCGTCGCTGGTCAGCTGCGCCAGGGCGTTACCTACCGCACCCAAGGCTTCCACCTGATCGTCTTCGGCCAGCGGGCTATACTCTCTCGACAGGAAGAGCAATTCCTCAGAACTGACCCCTCTTGTCGCGCCCGTCAAATTGGACAGAAGCGGCACATTCTCTTTGTAGCGATAGATGAGCTCATGAAGTTCGTCGTAGGCTTCGCAGATCCTTTGCGGGCGCAGGGTAAGCGCCGTATATTCGAACAATCGACTGTCTTTCACGGTCAGCATGAACTCAAAAACGGTGTCGCCGGAGAATTCACTGCGGCTGTCGCAAAGAACGACGGCACCGAGAGCGGTTTCCTCAAGCAGACACTGTGAGGCTTTCAGTGTCTGCCGGGTGGTGTTTGTCGGCTTCAGGGCCAGAAAACGCCGCACATCATAAGCAAGCAGGCGCCTGGCCTTCACGGCTTGATCGGCAAGGTGGTCGAAAATACTGGCGCCGTCATCCAGCCAATAGTGATGAAACAGCTGAATCTCAAAGAGCCGCCGATATTCACGCTGCAGTAGCTCCGACATGTCACCTGCTCCCTGCCAGCGCTTGACGAAAATCGGTAAGGATCTCGGTAATCAGCCCCCCTTCACCCTGCGTCGCCTTGAACTTCAGTTCCAGGAGTCGCAGGACGTAAAGTACAAAGGGGTATTGCTTGCCGCCGAGGGTGCCCCATAGATGATTGATTTCCTCCATCGTCGGAGAATACAAGTCAAGTATCAGTTTGAACGACTCGAGCTGATCCAGGGTATTGCTCGGCGCGTTCGCAGTAATCGATCCCGGTGCAACGCTGTCCTGCGTGAAGACATTCTTCGACTGGAAAAAACGAATCGCCCTCGACAACATCAATAGAGCGTTGGTGTAGTTGCCGTGACTGGCAACGACGAGGATCTGGCAATTGAGGAAGACCGGAGGATTTTCATACACGACCTTCAGATCCGCTTGGTTGCGTACATGATTTGGCAGGTTCTTGAGCGATTTTTCCTCTTTGATGTTGACCATCGACAGAATCAGCCTATCGCGGGGAACACCACTATTTCCCGGCGCGCTGGCAATCCCCTCGGCCATGTTGCCCAGACCAACCTGCGGCGAACCGTCGCCCGCTCCGTAAGTCGTGGCGAGATGCTGGTTCAGTTCGTTCATGACGATGGTCAGAGCATGTGAGATCATCAAGTCGCTCCAGGACGCTCAGAAGAGAAAGATGCTTGAGCAGCAACATCGGAACCTTCACAAACACACAATATAGTTCACAACCATCCGCTTGTCAAGGATTACCGTCACCCAATGGTTCACCTCGGCGCTCGATCCGGCGCATCGATCGCCAGCAGAAGGCCAGGCGGAAGTAATCAGCTTCCCCTCGAGCTGGCGGCGGCGACTGGTTTCCCGAAGGTCTGGTCACGATGAAAGTCCCTTGTTGAAGCGTCTGATCGCAAGAGCTTCACCATGCCATTCAGCGTCGACGTGGAGAAAAGCCTAGGCTGACCTGGATCGGGAAATTGAGGGTCTTCTGACAATTTTGGCGCTGGGAACGCCTTAAGATGATGTCCGGGCGAGCTCGCGGAGGCTGCAAGTGCAACGTCATCGGGTGTTCTATCGCCGAAACGATCAGCATATCGAGATCGTTGCTGTGCTTAACGGTCATGACATGTCGAGATACCCCGAATCATGAAAGTCATGACCGTTTCCCTCTTCCCCGGACCCTTCTCCCGCGAGGGGAGAAGGGCGCTTCGTGAGTCGCTTGCGCGACTTTCACATTAACGACGCCAGGGATGTCGTCTGGCAGCCAAGCGCTGCCTGCACAGTTGCTAGTCGATGAGATCGTCTTGTCAGGCGCCAGCACCACCATGAAGGGGGAGCTATGCGACGCGAGCCAGCGCCATCTCAGAAAAAAAAAGGCACTTCAAAAGAAGTGCCCAGCTTTGTGTGCCATTGGCACGCCCGAGACGATTCGAACGTCCGACCCCTGCCTTCGGAGGGCAGTACTCTATCCAGCTGAGCTACGGGCGCGTGCAGGACGGCAAGCTTAACCGGTTTGCCCCGGGCAGTCCAGCTCGGCCCTTCTGGGCAGCGGCAAACGGCGTTACAATTCGTCATCTAACCCGCAGACAAACAAGGATCCGGCATGGCGCAAACAAAATTCTCTTCACGAACGATCCTGGTGATCACCATCGTCATTGCCATTCTGCTGATAGTGGTCATCTGGCCACTTTCGATGATCGGCAAGGGCAGCAGCGAAACGCGCAGCGACACTTACGCCGATGAGGTCTATGTCCGCATTCTGCCGGTGGCCAAGCTGGAGCTGGCGAAAGCGCCGGCAGCCGCGGCTGACGGCCAGCCGCGTGACGGCGCAACGGTGTACAAGTCGGTCTGCATGGCTTGCCACGGAACTGGCGTCGCTGGCGCACCGAAAGCGGGCGACAAGGCCGCCTGGGCGCCGCGTATCGCCACTGGAGCCGATGCCCTGATCGTCAGTGTAACCAACGGCAAGGGCGCAATGCCGCCAAAAGGCGGTGGCGCCGACCTGACCGAGGAAGAGATCAAAGCTGCGGTCGAGCACCTGGTAGGCCTGGCGCAGTAAGCCATCGGCTCCGGCCACACACGAAAAAGGAGACCTCGCGGTCTCCTTTTTTTCGCGCTGCGGACAGTTGCTCTGCAGGCCGGGGACGTGCCAGGACGCTACTTGGCCACGGAAGGAACGGCGGTCGCGGCAGCGGCTGGGACGCTAGCGGGAACGGCGCTACCAACGGCGCCTTCCGCTTTGCCGGCAGCCATGTCCGTGGCTGCTGCAGTGGGGCTGTTCGCTTTCGGCATCGCGACAGGCGCCTTGCTTTCAGCTTTCATCTCAGACTTGGCGACGACCGCCGCAGTGGTCGGAGTGGTGGTAGAAGCGGCGGCGCCAGCGCCAGCCGTTTTCTCGATTGCTGCAGGCTTGGCGACGGTCTGCGGCGCGACTGCTTTCGGCATCGCGTCATGCATCGTGTCTTTGGCCATTTCCTTGGCCATTGCTTCGGGCTTGGCAGTCGCTGCGGGGGCAGCAACGGCCGGGCTCACCGCGGCAGTAGCTGCCGGGGTCGCCACGGCTGGCGTAGCGACAGCTGCTGGCACTGCAGCGGCGGCGACTGGCTTGACTGCCTCAATCGCCTTGGTGGCGCCAGCGGCAGAAGATGTTTGTGCGAAGGCGGCGGAGCTGAAAGCAGCGGCGATGGCAACAGCGATGATGTTCTTGAACATGCGGATCTCCTAAGATTGATTGGACTTGGTCGCTCGGCCGTTTTGCTGTTCCTGTTGTCTCGGCCTTGCCAGCAGTAACGCGGGCGCTTGCCAAGGCGATGGCAGAACGTGCGTAACGTTGTGTAGCGCCCTGTAACCACCGCTTCAGACGGCGGCAACCTCGACCAGACAATCGTAGAAAGTGGCGCCGCCGCCGATGTCGGTGAGTGCCTGACTGGTCACTTCGTTGCAGTTGCGACCGTCGGGGGAAAGCTTGCGCCACCAGATCGAGGTGGCCATGGCGACGCCGGGGCGCACCCGGTCGCTGACGATGGCACGGGCCTGGAACTCGCCGCGGCGGTTGAAGATGCGTACCAGGCTTTCGTCGGCGATGGCCCGTGCCGCCGCGTCGGCCGGATGCAGATGGATGGCCGGCGACTTTTCCTGGGCCAGGAAACGCGCCGAGTTGGCAAAGCTGGTGTTCAGGAAGTTGCGCGCCGGCGGGGTGATCAGGGCCAGCGGAAACTCGCTGGCCAGCGGACTCTGCCGCCATTCGCGCGGGGCGATGAAGTCCGGCAAGGGGTCGACGCCGGCGCTGGCCAGCACCGCGCTGTAGAACTCGCATTTTCCTGAGGGGGTTGGGAAGCCACCGTTGGCGAAAGGCGCGCTGGCGCGTGGCAGGTTCAGCCGGGCATGTCCGTCGGCCTTGAGCTTCTCCCACGACAGGCCGGCCAGGCGCGGGTCCTTCCAGTCGAAGGCCTGACGACAGAGGTCTTCGTCGGAGTCGGCAAAGCACGCTTCGCTGAAAGCCATCGCGCTGGCCAGGCGACGGAAAAGTTCGGTGTTCGACACGGCTTCGCCAAGCGGCGCGATCGCCGGCTGATTGACCTGAATATGCAGGTGGCCATAGGACTTGTGGATGTCGAGCTGTTCCATATGGCTGGTCGCCGGCAGGAGGATGTCGGCGTAGTCGGCAGTGTCGGTCTGGAAGAGATCATGGACGACGGTGAACAGGTCCTCACGGGCGAAGCCACGCACGACCGCGCCCGATTGCGGGGCGATCGCCACCGGATTGCTGTTGTAAACGAACAGCGCCTTGATCGGCGGCCGGGCGCGCAGCAGATCCTGACCGATGGTGCTCATATTGATCGTTCGCGGCGTCGGGCTGGGCATCAGATCGGGGCGTTCGAGGGCGGCGCTATCGACCGGGTAGTTGCCCGAGCTGGAAAGCAGGATGCCGCCGGCAGGGTGTCGCCAGGCACCGGTGAGTGCCGGCAGGCAGGCCAGTGTGCGCAGCGCCATGCCGCCGCCGGCAGTGCGATTGATGCCGTAGTTGGTACGAATCGCGGCCGGGGTCGTGCTGCCGTACTCGCGCGCCAGTTGCTCGACTTCGCTGGCGTCGATGCCGCAGATCGCCGCTACGCGCGCCGGCGCGTAGTGCAGCGCACGCGCCTTGAGGGCGTCGAAGCCGAGCGTGTGCTGGGCGATATAGTCGTGATCGAGGAGTTCGTCGCGGATCAGCACGTGCATCAGCCCGAGTGCCAGTGCGCTGTCGGTTCCCGGCAGCAGCGCGATGTGCTGGTCGCACTTGTCGGCGGTCGCCGTACGGCAGGGGTCGATGGCGATCAGGCGTGCGCCGCGCCGTTTCGCTTCCTGCGCCAGCCGCCAGAAGTGCAGGTTGGAGACGACGCTGTTGCTGCCCCAGATGATGATCAGGCGCGCGTCAACGACATTCTCGACGTCGAAGCCGAAGCTGCCGCCGATACTGGCGCGGTAGCCCATTGCGCCAGCGCTGGCGCAGATCGTGCGGTCGAGTTGTGCGGCACCGAGACGGTGGAAGAAGCGGCGATCCATCGATCCGTAGCCGAGCAGGCCGGAGTTGCCGGCGTAGCTGTAGGGCACGATCGCTTCGGCGCCGTCGCTGGCGATGATCTGGCGATAACGATCGGCGATCGTCGCCAGCGCCTGCGGCCACGAAACACGTTCGAAAGCCGCACCAGGGCCTTTGGGCCCGATCCGACGCAAGGGATAGAGCACGCGCTCCGGGTGGTAGATACGCTCGGGGTAAAAGGCGACCTTGGTACAGAGCACGCCAGCGGTCGGCGCGTGATCGGCAGCGCCGGCGACCTTGACGACGCGACCGTCGCTGACGCTGACTTCGAGGGCGCAGGTATCCGGGCAGTCGTGCGGACAGGCCCCGCGCACGCTGAGTGTATCGGAAGGTGTGGAGGAGGGCGTGACCATGGTGCTTTACCCGTACTGGTGGCGATGGCCCGAAGATAGCAGCTTCCGACGCGTTTCGGCAGCCTTCGCCATGGCCTGGCAGCGGCGGCTGCCGACTGGCGGCTGGCGGCTGCGGGGGCATGCCCGGACGGGCAGCCCGGCCTGCCGATGCGAACGCTTTCTGTCCTATGATGTCGGTCGAGGTCGAACTACGGCAGCCATCAATGCCTCGCCATGCCCGGGGCAGGCCAAGGCCCCCTTCCACGCCCAGAACCACCCGCAGAGCCACCCGCCATGATGCCACTCTCCTCTCGCCGTTTCGTTGCCCGTTTTGCTAACCGTTTCGCTGCCCACTCCGGTCCGCGATCGAAGTTCGCGCTGCTCCTGCTTGCGGCTATCGGCAGCACGCTGCTCGGCGCACTGGTCGCCGACAGCAGCGCAGCGGGCGACGCAAAAGCCCAAGCCCAGGCCTGTCTGGCGCCGGCCAGCTGGGCGGTCTTGACCGATCAACAGCCGCGGACCGTCAGCAAGCAGCAGATCCTGGCCGACTTGATCGGACGCGACGTGCTGCTGCTCGGCGAACAGCATGACGACGCCGATCATCACCAATGGCAGTTACAGGTGCTCGCGGGGCTACACGCGCTGCGCCCGGACATGGTCATCGGCTTCGAAATGTTTCCCCGCCGCCTGCAGCCGGTACTCGATCGCTGGGTAGCCGGCGAGATGAGCGTCAAGGAGTTCCTGCTCCAGGCGGAGTGGGAAAAAGTCTGGAACACGCCGCCAGAACTGTATCTGCCCCTGTTCGAGTTCGCGCGCCTGAACCGGATTCCGATGCGAGCCTTGAACATCGACCAGGAACTGACACGCAAGATTGCCGACCAGGGCTGGGAGGCGATAGCGCTTGCCGAGCGCGAAGGCGTCGGCCAGGCAGCCGCACCGTCGGACGCCTACCGCGCCTTCCTGTTCGAGATTTATCGCCAGCACGCGACGATGCGCGGTAAATCGACCAAAGCAAAGCCCGGCGACACCGCTTTTGCCCACTTCGTAGACTCGCAGCTGGCCTGGGATCGGGCGATGGCGGAAGTGCTCGCCAGCGAGACAAAGCCAACTGCGGCCGGCGGCAAACCGCTGATCGTCGGGATCATGGGCAGCGGCCACCTGCGCTTCGGGCATGGTGTGCCGCACCAGTTGCGCGATCTCGGCGTGCGCTCGATCGGCACGCTGTTGCCGATGGCGGCGAGCAGTCCTTGCGAGGAGCTTGACCCGGCGCTCGCAGACGGGGTCTTCATGGTGCCGACGCCGCCGCTCGTGCCGATCGCACCGCCGCGCCTTGGCGTGGCGCTCGAAAGCAAGGAGGGGAAAATACTGATCGCCAGCGTGAGCAAGGCCAGCCTGGCCGAGAAAAGTGGTCTGCAGGACGGCGACCAGATCCTTGCCGTCGCCGGCCAGCCGCTGTCCGGCCTGACTTCGCTGCTGAACGCGATACGACAGCAGCCGCCGGGAACCTGGTTACCGCTGCAAATCGGGCGCGCCGACGAAAAAATCGAAATCGTCGTCAAGTTCCCGGCCGAGCGATGAGTCGCTGGCAAGCGCTGCGCGCTCTGCTGCTGCCGTTGCTGGCGCTGACGCTGCCTGCGGCCTGGGCAGTCACTACGCCACCAGTGCCAGCCGCGCATCTGGCCCTCGAACTCACTCTCGATCCGGGCACTCGGCAGCTCGCCGTGGTCGCCTCGGTAAGGCCCGGCGAGCGAAATTTTCGCTTTGCACTGCACGAGTCGCTGCACATCGAGAAGGCGTCGGTCGACGGGCAAGCGATCGTGCTCCGCCCGGCCGGGCAGCAGGGAGATCTGCGCGCCTGGCAGACACGACTGCCGGCGGCCGATGCCACGCTGCGCATCGAATACCAGGGCACGCTACCGGCTCTCGATCGGCACCTGGACCATCGCCAGGTACTCGGGCGACTGCCGCCGATGACGGCTGTCGAAGGCAGTTTTCTCTCCTCCGGCAGTGGCTGGTATCCACAGCCAGCGGCTTTGTTCACCTACCGCGTTCGCCTGAGCGTCCCCGGCGAGCAACGCGCGCTGGTCGCCGGCCGGCTGCTCGAAGAGGAAACACCGGCGGCCGCCGGCGATCGCTACCGCGCCAGCTTCGAGTTTGCCCATCCGGCGGACGGCATCGACCTGGTGGCCGGCCCGTGGATCGTTCGCGAGAAGATGATGCCGACGAGTGGCGCCGCGCCGCTGCGCCTGCGCACTTACTTTACGCGCGAGCTGGACGAGATCGCTGGCCTTGCCGACGCCTATCTCGAGGACACGCGCGTCTATATCGAGCGCTATGGGCGAGAAATCGGCGCCTACCCGTTCAGCGCCTTTTCGGTCGTCGCCAGTCCGCTGCCGACCGGCTTCGGCATGCCGACCCTGACCTATCTCGGTGCCGAAGTGCTCAAGCTGCCTTTCATTCGGGCCACCTCGCTGGGCCACGAGATCCTCCATAACTGGTGGGGAAACGGCGTCTACGTCGACTACGCGACAGGCAACTGGGCCGAAGGCTTGACCACTTTCATGGCCGACTACGCTTACAAGGAAAGCGAATCGGCTGACGCCGCGCGCGCCATGCGCCTCGGCTGGCTACGCGATTTCGCGGCGCTGCCGCCGGCCAGCCGGCAGAGCCTGGCTTCCTTCCGCTCGCGAACGCACGGCGCGGCGGCGGCTGTCGGTTACGGCAAGGCGGCGATGCTCTTCGTGATGTTGCGCGACCTGCTTGGCGAACAACACTTCCAGGCGGGCCTGCAGCTGTTCTGGCAGCAGCAGCGCTTTCGCATCGCCGCCTGGGACGACTTGCGGCAAGCCTTCGAGCAGGCGTCGGGACAGTCGCTGACCGTTTTCTTCAGGCAGTGGCTGGAGCGCGACGGCGCGCCCAAACTGCAGATCCAGAGCGCCAGCTCCAGCACGCTCGCCAGCGGCACAGGCCTGAGCATCGAAGTGACGCAGAGCGCACCCGCGTACGCCCTGCGTCTGCCCATCGAAGTGAACGATGGCCAGCGCTCCGAAAACCGTGCCGTCGACATCGACGGCCTGCAGCAGAAAGTCGCTCTGGCAGTCGACGGCCCGGCGCAGAGTGTCGTCCTCGACCCGCAACTTCGCCTCTGGCGATTGCTCGACGCCGCGCAACTGCCGCCGATCCTGCGCCAGTGGATCGTCGCCCGCGGGCCGCGGCTACTGCAGGTCTCGACGACTGCCGAGGTGCGCGAGGCAGCCGCAGCGCTGGCCGCACGGGTCTTTGAAGCCGCGCCACGGGAGATCCCGCCAGGCGATCTGCGCAAGACGACGACACCGCTATTGATGATCGGCCTGCATGCCGACGTTGATGCGGCGTTGACGGCGAGCGGCTTGCCGCCGCGTCCGCAGCAGCTCGAGCAGCAGGGAAGCGCCCAGGTATGGACGATTGCTGGCCAGACGGAGCTGCCGATAGCCGTCGTTTCGGGACGCGACGCCGGCGCTCTGCGCGCCCTGCTGCGCCCACTGCCGCACTACGGCAGTCAGAGCTGGCTGGTCTTCGAAGGCAGTCGCGCGCTCGCCCGCGGCGTCTGGCCAATCATCGAGCAGCCAGTGCCGGTCAGCACGGCCGGCCGCAAGGCCGGCGACTGAGTGCCTTGCCAATGCCTGCCTGACGCCTGCCGGCGCCTCGCGGACGCGGCCAAGCCTGACAAAACCGGGAAAGCCGTGCTATCGTGCTGCCTTTTCGTCCCGACCCTCGCAAAATGAGCTGCTTTTGCGGCGGCGCACTGACTTTCTACGCGATCGAACCGATTCGCACCGTTCCAGCCACTAACGCCGCCGCACGACGCGTGCAGGGAGACTGATGATGCCGTTTCTGAAACGAGTTGTTGCCGCATTGGCGGCGACGACACTGGCCGTTCCCGCCGTCATGGCGCAACACATCGCACAGACCCCGCCAGAGGCGGACGCCAAGACCGCCTGGAGTGCGCCCGAGCCGTGGCGAACCGACCGTTTCTACCTGCAGACCAGCATCGCATCGGTGCACTTCCACCCGGACGACGAGCACGACAATTCGCAGTCCCTGATCAACCCCGAGTGGCGGCTGGACAGGCAGTGGCTAAAGGGTCAGGTGCTGGTCGGCGCGGCCAGTTTCGATAACTCCTTTGGCCAAGCTTCCTGGTATGCCTACGGCGGTCTCCTCTGGCGGCCGGTCGAGACGGTGCAACCGTTTTACCTGAAGCTTACCGCTGGCGTATTACATGGCTATCGGGGTGAGTATCAGGACAAGATCCCGATGAACAACTCCGGGTATGCACCTGCCATCATACCGTCGATGGGTTACTGCTATAACCGCTTCTGTTCAGAGGTGGTGCTGTTCGGGGCGGCAGGCTTGATGTGGACCGTCGGCATGACGCTGCCCTGAGCGTCGTTCTGCTGTCAACAAGAGATAGCTGCATTCGTAGCGCAGCTTGGCGGCACCCAAACCGAGCTGCGCTACTTTGCAGCCTTATGCGGCGATTTGCCACATTCCGCGCTGCAACATCACTCCCTAGAATGCCCGCACAAGAAAAGCATTCAGGGAGTGTTGGTAATGAAGCGGGACAGGAAAGTGATCGCCAATGCGGTCGCAGCAGCACTGGCGCTGCCCGGCATCTGGCAGGTCGCCGTGGCGCAGGAAGACTCGGCCACGCCGGTCATGTCGGAAGTAGTGGTCACGGCAGCACGGATCGAAGGTGGCGCGCCGCTCGACAGCAGCCAGCTCGGCGCGGCGAGCATCGCACCCTACCGGACATCGACCAGCGATAGCGCAAGACTGCTCGACGCACTGCCCGGTGTCAGCAGCTACGGCGCCGGCGGGGTTTCCAGCCTGCCGGTGATTCGCGGCCTGGCTGACGACCGCATCCGCATTCAGGTTGATGGCATGGACCTGATCTCGTCGTGCGCCAACCACATGAACCCACCGCTGTCGTATATCGACCCCACCAACGTCGATAGCATAAGGCTGTTTGCCGGCGTAACGCCGGTCAGCGCCGGTGGCGACAGCATTGCCGGAACCATTCAGGTCAACTCGGCGCCTGCGGAGTTTGCCAAAGCTGGCGAAGACATACTGCACAAAGGCCAGGCCGGTGCTTTTTATCGCAGCAACGGCAACGCTCGCGGTGCCAATCTCTCGGCGACGATCGCCAACGAGCTGCTCAGCCTCAACTACTCAGGCTCGACGGCGCAGGCCGACAACTACCAGGCAGGGGGAAAGTTCAAGCCTTCGGGACTGTCGGCTGGAACCTCGGAATGGCTTTCCGGCGATGAAGTGGGATCGTCCTTGTACAAGTCGGAAAATCAGTTGCTCGGCCTGGCGCTACGCTACGCCGAACATCTCTTCGAGCTCAAGTATGGCTACCAGCACATTCCGTATCAGGGCTTTCCGAATCAGCGCATGGACATGACCGACAACACCAGCAATCAGGTCAATGCCCGCTATCTGGGTCAGTACGATTGGGGTTCTCTGGAAGCGCGCGCCTATTACCAAGACACACGACACACCATGAATTTCCTCGAGGACAAGCTGGAAACCAGCGGTCCGATGCAGAACCTCGCCGGCATGCCGATGGACACGCGCGGAAAAACCACCGGCGCACAGCTCAAGGCGGAGATCGTTTCCTCGGAGCGCGATCTGTTCCGCGTCGGCGCCGAGTATCAGCGCTACCGCCTCGACGACTGGTGGGATCCGATCTCACCGGTAGTGGCGATGCCGATGGCGGGCATGAAAGGCTCAACTTTCTGGAACATCAACGACGGCCAGCGCGACCGCTTCGACGTCTATGGCGAATGGGAAGCACGTTGGGATCGGCAGTGGCTGTCGCAGCTCGGACTGCGCAGCAGCACGGTGCGCATGGATACCGGCGACGTGCAAGGCTACAACCCGCTGTTCTACGGCAATCCGGAGAATCCGGCGTCGATTCCCGGCGCTTTCAACGCCAGCGATCGCCAGAAGACCGATCACAACATCGATCTCGCAGCCCTGCTGCGCTTCACCCCCGCTGCCGAAGAGACCTACGAGGCGGGCTATGCGCGCAAGACGCGTTCGCCGAATCTCTACGAACGCTACGCCTGGTCCAGCAACAACCCGATGGCCATGAACATGGTCAACTGGTTCGGCGACGGCAACGGCTACGTCGGCGACATTGACCTGGATCCGGAAGTCGCGCATACGCTCAGCGCGACGGCCAGTTGGCACGACGCGGCGCGCGAGCAGTGGAATTTCAGCCTCACGCCGTACTACACCTACGTGCAGGATTACGTCGACGCGGTGCGCTGCTCAGGCGGCAGCGGCATGTCACCGTGCCAGGGAAGCAACCTGACGCGCACTGACAACTTCGTTTACCTGCAGTTCGCCAATCAGACGGCGCGCTTGTACGGAGCTGACGCCAGCGCCCGTGTGCCTCTGCTACGAAGTGGCGCGCTCGGCAATGTCAGCATGACCGGTGTGCTGAGCTATGTGCGCGGAAGGAATTCGCAGACTGACGACAATCTGTATCACATCATGCCCATGAACGCGAAACTGGCTCTGGTGCAACAGTCGGGCGCGTGGACCAATACCGTCGAAGGAGTATTCGTCGCCGCCAAGACGCTGGTCTCACAACTGCGCAACGAAGTGGCGACCAGCGGTTACGGCTTGCTCAACCTGCGCAGCAGCTACGAGTGGAAGCAGCTGCGCGTCGATCTCGGCGTGGACAATCTGTTCGACAGATTCTACGATTCGCCACTCGGCGGCGCTTATCTTGGCCAAAGGCCAATGCTCTATGGGACCACCGTGCCGGGCATGGGACGCTCAATCTACGCCGGCGTGAACCTGAGCTTCTGAGCGCGAAGAGCCGGGCCGTTGTCGGCTCGCGCGCAGCACTGATCTGTGGGTCGATCAGGCGGCGGCGCCGCGCTCGATGATCACGCCGACGCGCTGCACGCCGCTCATCATGCCCAATTTGGCGATCGAGACGCGCACCCAGGTGGCACCGAAGTCTTCGAGCAGCAGCGTCGCCACATATTCGGCAAGCCGTTCGAGGAGATTGAAGTGGCGCGCTGCCAACTCGCTGCGCAGGCGCTCGGCGACCGTCGCGTAGTCGATCGTGTCACCGATGTCGTCGCTGGCGCCGGCGCTGGCCGTCGACGTGCCGATCTGCAACGAGATTTCTATCGTCTGGGGCATCGCCTTTTCGCGTGGGTAGATGCCGATCAGCGTGGAAGCGCGAAGCGCGTCGATGAAAATGATGTCCATGCGGCGTGGCGTCAGGTCGGTGTAGAATCCCGGGCTGATCGCGCAGTCTGCCGCGCGACCAGGAGTCTGCGCATTCTAACCCAGAGCCACGCCGACCATCTGAGCAAGCAGGCAGCCAAGCCGCCACCGACCGTCCGACGAGCCACTTTACCCCTATGCCGCCCTCCCTGGTTTCCGCCCTTGCCGTCCTGGCTGCCTATTTGCTGGGGTCGATCTCCTTCGCGCTGGTCGCCAGTCGCCTGTTCGGCCTCGCCGACCCGCGCAGCTATGGCTCGAAGAACCCCGGTGCGACGAACGTCCTGCGCAGTGGCCACAAGGGTGCGGCGATATTCACCTTGATCGGCGATGTCGCCAAGGGCTGGCTGGCAGTCTTTCTCGCCAGCCACTATGCCCCGCAGTATGGTCTGCCCGACTACACCGTCGGACTGGTCGCGCTGGGCGTCTTTTTCGGTCATGTGTACCCTGTTTTCCTCGGTTTCAAGGGCGGCAAGGGCGTTGCGACGGCAGCCGGCGTCTTGCTGGCGATCAACCTCTGGCTGGGCCTGGCGACTCTGGGCACTTGGTTGTGCGTCGCCTTGACCTCACGCTACTCGTCACTGGCAGCGCTGATGGCGGCGGCGGCAGCACCCGTTTTCGCCATTCTGGCCTGGGGCAAGGATGGCATCGTCCTGGCCATCGGCATCATTTCGATGACGCTGATCGGCAAGCACTGGCCGAACCTGCAGCGCCTGATGGCTGGCAGCGAGCCACAAATTGGCGGCAAGAAACAAACGCCGGCGAGCGACACCACGCCAGTGAAAACAGCGAAGCCAGTGAAACCAACGCGATCAAAGAGCCCGCGTTAGGCGCTAAACGCCATGCAGCGGCCAGCGTGGCCGCACGGCAAAAGCGCCGGCCACTTTTCCGGCCATGTCGGAATTGGCGCTCTGTAAACGCAAGGCACCGGCCAGGGCGATCATCGCCCCGTTGTCGGTACAGAATTCGAGTTCGGGGTAAAAGACCGCGAGCCCGGCCTTAGCGGCGCGCGCGTCTAGCTGGCGGCGCAGTTCACGGTTGGCGCCGACGCCACCGGCGACGACCAACTGCTTGAGCCCGCTCAAGGCCACGGCGCGCAGCGCCTTGCTGACCAGCACTTCGACGATCGCATCCTGGAAACCGCGCGCAATATCCGCCCGCTGCTGCTCGCTGATCGTCGCCAGCTCGCGGACCTTGGTCAGCACTGCGGTCTTCAGACCGCTGAAACTGAAATTCAGATCAGCGGACTTGAGCATCGGGCGCGGCAACTTCACCACATCCGGGCGACCACGTTCGGCCAGCTCGGCCAGCGCCGGTCCCCCCGGGTAAGCCAGGCCGAGCAGCTTGGCGGTCTTGTCGAAGGCCTCGCCAGCCGCGTCGTCGAGCGTTTCTCCCAGCAACTCGTATTCGCCGACAGCGGTGACGCGCATCAGTTGGCTGTGGCCGCCAGAGACCAGCAAGGCCACAAACGGGAAACGCGGCGGCCTGCGCGACAGCAATGGCGACAGCAGGTGACCTTCGAGATGATGCACCGGCACGCTGGGCCGCTCGAGCGCGGTTGCCAGCGCCTCGGCGAAGGCCGCTCCGACCAGCAGGGCGCCCGCCAGACCCGGTCCCTGCGTGTAGGCCACGGCATCGATCTCGGTCAGCGAGCGGCCGCTATCGGCAAGAACCTGGCGCAGCAAGGGTACGACGCGACGGATATGATCTCGCGAGGCGAGTTCGGGCACCACCCCGCCGTAGTCCTGATGCATGCGCACCTGCGAATGCAGGGCGTGCGCGAGCAGGACTCCGCCAGCTGAAGTGCTGTAGAGCGCCATACCCGTTTCGTCGCAAGAGGATTCGATTCCAAGAACCAGCATCGCGCCATTCTACCGCGGCCGGCGGAGACGGTTTCATCGTGTGCTCACCGACTCGGGTAACGACTGCCAAAAAAGCCCTTGCCCGACTTTCACATTACCGGGCAAGGGCTCTTGCGAACGACGACGACTTAATTGCGCTGCTGCAGAACCGTCGGCAAGACAGTCTTGGCCATACGCTTGGCGAAGTAGTAAATACGCTTCTGCTTCTCGATGATCTCCACCTCCAGCGTGTAGGCCAGGATGCGATTGGGCTCTTCCGCCACCAGCCGGCGAGCCTCGTGAGTGGCGGCGGAGTCGGCGATTCGGTTGATCTCGTCCTTCATCCCGGTGACCACCTGTGCGGAGCGCTCGTTGCTCTGCGCAACCGCCATCACCGCCGCTGCCACGGCCTTGTTGATTGCCGCCTGGAAGCCATTGAGCACTCCCTGGGTCTGTTCGCTGACCTGGATCTTGTCCTTGACGCGATCATGCCCCAACGCTACCAGGTTGGTTTCGACGATGTCGCCGATGTTCTCCAGGTTACTCACCGCTTCCATCAGTTGCATCAGCTCCTTGGTCTGTTCTTCAAGCAGCGGCTGCCGGCTGATCTTGGCCAGGTAGTCGAGGATTCCCGCGTGCAGGATATCGACCGTGTCGTCCATCTGGCGAATTTCCTCGAGCGCCTTGGTATCGCCCTTGATGATGGCTGGCATGATCGCCTTCAACATCGTGTTGACCGTCTCGCCCATGTGCATGACTTCCATGCGCACGCTGTCCAGCGCCAGCGTCGGCGTGGTCAGCAACTCCTCCTGCAGGAACTTGGTGCGCACAATCATCGCCTCCTCCTCGAGCGGCTTGTCAGGTACCAGCCACTCCGCTGCGCGTGCGATATAGGTGGTGAACCAGATGAAGATGCAGCCATTGGCGACGTTGAAGAAGGTGTGCGCGTTGGCGATCTGGCGCGGCGTCTCCGCTGCGAGCAGTTCCATGCCGCTTAGCTCGGGGTAGACCGGCGACATGGCGACGGCCGCATCCCTGATAACGCTGACAAACGGCAGCCACATCAGGACGCCGGTCGTCGCCAGACCGGTATGTACAACCGCACAGCGCACGGCCTCCCGCGGCTTGCCGATGGCCGCCAACAGCGCCGTCACGCAGGTGCCGATGTTGGCACCAATGACCAGCGGGACACCGGCATCCAGGCTAATGAAACCTTGCGAAGCCATGACGATGACTATAGCGGTGGTTGCCGAGGAGGACTGGATGATCCCGGTAAAGGCAGCCGAGACGAGCACCGCGAGAAGCGGGTTGGTCATCGTCTGCATCATGTCGAGGAAAGGCTGGTAGCTGCGCAAGGGGTGCATCGCCTCGCCCATCACATGCATGCCGAAGAACACCAGGCCGAGACCCATCAGCATGCCGCCGTAGCTTCTGATCTTCTCGTTCTTGGAGAGAAAAAGCATGGCAAAGCCGCCGGCGATCATCGCCAGCGCCGCCTTGGTGATCTTGAAGGCGACGATCTGGCCGGTGATCGTGGTGCCGATCTTGGCACCGATGATCACGCCGACTGACTGCGGCAGCGACATCAGCCCGGCCGAAATGAAGCCGACCAGAAGGACGGTGGTCACCGATGACGACTGGATCACCGCCGTCACCGCCGCGCCGGTTCCCACTCCCGCGAAGCGATTGACCGTCAGCTTGGCGAGGATGCTCTTCATCCGCTCGCCAGCCACCGCCTTCAGCGCCACTTCCATCTGTGTCATGCCGTAGAGGAAAAGTGCCAGGCCGCCGAGCAGCTCCATGGTCATGCCGCCCCAGTTCATGTCGGCATCGCTCACCGTCGCGGCGAGCGCCGGCCAGGCGATGACGCCGAGAACCGCGCCGACGACGCATAGCGCCACCGTCGCCCCGGTAGTTGTCTGGGATTGTTTCAGATAGGCGTCGAGCATAGCTTAAGTCTCCTCCGGTCTTTACGACTCAGTGTTTTCCTTGTTCTTTGACGATCGTCACCGGCAGCTTGGCAAGGCCAAGAACCTGTTCGGCCACGGAACCCAGCAACAAATGCCGCAGCCCTGTCGCGCCCTTGCTGCCCATGACGATCATCCGGGCCTTCTCCTTCTCAACGACCTGGAGAATGCGCGTCACCGGAATACCTGTCACCAGCAGGATTTCTGCGCTGTGCAGTGCTTTCCGCTCGGGGTGCTTCTTCCGCACTTTGGCCATGAACTCATCGAGCATCTCGGCAGCGATATCGGCGATTCTGGTCAGCGTCTTCTTGCTGGCCATGCGCGCGTAGTAGCCGGGCATTTTCTGTGGATCGTGCACCACATGCAGCACCACGAGCCTGGCCCCCAGGCCATCGGCGAAATCGCTGGCCAGCAGAAGCGCTGCCTCGGAATGCGAAGAGAAATCGACAGGCACGAGAATCGGCCCCTGGGCGGAGTCCTGCGGGTGTGACTCCTGTTTCTTGTCAGCCATGCAGCAAACACTCCTCTTCTGGTGGAAACTGACTTGCGCAGTCAGTCGCCGGATGAAATTCAGACCGAGAGCCGAGCAAGCCGACATCTCGTCACGAGCTTGCGGGCTCCCGCTGCCCCCTCGGCAGCAGTTGCCGGGCCACTCCGGCACGGGCGAGCGCCCGAGGTAAAAATAGCTGAAGGCGCCGCTGAGAAGGCTTTTTGTAGGCGCTCTGCAGCCAGGCAGGCGCAAGAATACTATAAGTTGTTGCCGTATATCGTGTTTTTTGTGCGTTTTTTTCCGGCCAAACGCGCACACCTGGCGTCTGGCGCCGCCGACGCGACGGTGTGCAATCACACACGCCGACCAAGCCCCGTCCGCGGCGCGCCAAGCAACGCCAAAGGCCCGAACAAGCGGCGCTTTCCCCGCAAAAAGCTTGTTTCAACGCCGTATTGCGCCTATCCTTGCGGCTTGCGCGTTCCCCGCATCTTCTCGGCTGCTGGCCGGTCGGTTAACGGGTGGTGCACTGCGATCCGGCGCGCCGAGTGGCGATCTCTGCTGGCCAACAAATCCTGGGGCGGGGGCATTTATGGACTGGTTGAGGGAAACCGTCGACTTGATCAATCTGTCGGAAATCGATTGGGACCTGACCATTCGAGTTCTGATTCAGTGTGTTCTCTTCTGTTTTTCGGCGTTTTTCTCCGGCTCCGAAACCGCACTTTTCTCGCTTAGTCGCATTGACCTGCAAAAGCTGCGCAACTCGCGCAGCCCGCATTCCGAGAGCATTCACGCCATGCTCGACGAGCCACGACGGCTGATCGTTTCCCTGCTCTGCGGCAATGAGTTGGTCAACATCGCGGCGGCTGCCAACATGACGGTTATCCTGGTGCACATGTTTGGCGAGGCCGATGCCGGCTGGATCAACATCGTGGTCATGGTGCCGTTGCTGCTGCTCTTCGGCGAGGTGACGCCGAAAACCATCGCTGTCAATGCGCCGGTAAAGTTCGCCACCAAGCTGTCAGCGCGTTTTCTGCCCAAGTGGATCTTCATTGTCACCCCCTTGCGTGATGCAGTGCGGTTGGTTGCCGACCGCGTCACCACCTTCGTCGTTGGCGAACACGTCGACCGCGAGAACATCCTCAAGCCCGACGAGTTACGTACCCTGATGGCCGACAGCGAGGAAACCGGGGTCATCGAAGCCTCTGAGCGAGTGCTCATCGACAAGGTCCTCGAGTCCGCGGAAACCGACGTGGCGCGAATCATGACGCCCGGACCGCGCATCCGCTTTCTTGACGCCGATCTGCCGATCGAGGAATTGATCGAGCGTTTTCGTGGCTATCGCCACCCGCGCGTTCCGGTCTACCGGGGCCACTGGGACAACGTGATCGGCTTCCTGCACGCGGAAGATCTGCTGCGCCGGGTGCGTGTCGATGGTGATGTCTCGAAAATCGAACTGGCCGAGATCCTGAAGCCGGCGCACTTCGTCCCACCCACCAAGAAAGTCGACGAAATGCTGGAATATTTCCAGCGCTTCAACACCCGCGCCGCGGTGGTCATCGGCGAGTATGGCGAGGTCCTGGGTATCGTCACGATCAAGGATGTGATGACTTTCATCTTTGGCGAGATTTCCGGGAAGATGAGAGGACAGGAGCATTACCAGCAGGAAGGCAACAACAGTTTTACCGTCCCGGGCTACATGCGCCTCGCCGATTTCCGCACGCTCACCAACTTTGACATCGACGACCCACTGATGAACACCATCGGTGGCGTTACGCTGGTCCTCTTCGGCCGCCTGCCGCGGGTTGGCGAGAAGATATTCAGTGCCGACTACGAGATCACGGTGAAGGAAGTGAGCGGCATGCGCATCACCAAGGTTCGCGTCTCGTTTGGGCGCACGCAGGAGGAGGATGGCAGCTCTGCTCCGGCAGAACCTCTGGACATGGAAAGCCTCGCCGATTCAACGTCGAACGAATCACCAGCCGATCAGGAACAGGAGTCGCTGGACGAATACGAGGACGAGCTGTTGCGAGAAGCCAGAGACGAAGATCCCGAGGCCGCTGAGGATCGGCCAGCGGGGAACGACGAGCCGGCAGATCGAACCACGGCCACGAAAGACTAGGCGAGGAGGAGAAGAAGAATGGACGGGGTTTCGATGGATGTGGTCTTTCAACTGCTGATCATCCTGTTTTTTCTATTGCTGAAGGGGTTTTTCTCGGGTTCCGAGCTGGCAATGGTCAATGCCGACAAGATCCATCTTCGCCATCAGGCACGCCTGGGTGACCCGGGAGCAAAGCTGGTGCTGGAGCTGTTCCGTACGCCGGACGTGATGCTGGGGACGACGCTGGTCGGGACCAACATCGCGACGGTGACCATCACCACCATGGGCACATTGATGTTCATAGACTTGATGGGGGACTCCGGAGACCTGGTTTCGGTGCTGGTGTTCACGCCGTTCCTGCTTATTTTTGGCGAGATCGTTCCGAAAAGCATCTTCCAGCAAAAATCCGACTGGATCGTTACCAGAATCATCTACGGGCTTCGCTTCTTCTCGTACGTGTTCTACCCGGTGATCTTCGTCTTCAGCCGCGTCGCACGTTTTGCGGCGCGCCTTTTCGGTGGAGCGTCGTCAGGGCAAATTGGCTTTATCACCAAGGATGAATTGCGCGTTTTGCTCGATCTCTCCGAAACTCCCGCCGACGGCGGTGGCGCCACCAACAAGCAGCGTATTCGGCGCATTTTTCGCTTCGCCGACACCACGGTCGGTGAAGTGATGACGCCGCTGGCCGAAGTCATTGGCTTCAGCGAACGCCGCGGCATGGACGAAGCGGTACGTCGTGTCTGGGAGCATGGCTTCAATCGCTTGCCAGTCTTTCGCGGCAACATCACCAACGTCACCGGCGTGATGACGCTGACCACCTGGGACCTGTTGCTGCCGGACATTGACAAGCGTCCAGCCGGTGACTTCATTCGCCCGGCGCTCTACCTCTCTCCGAAGCAGACCATTGATCAGGTCCTGCCCATGCTGCGGGGGCGCAACGACCACATGGCGATCATCGTGGACGAGTTCGGCTCGGCGGTCGGCATCCTGACCATGGAGGACATTTTTGAAGAAGTCGTCGGAACGGTCGACTCGGGCTACGACTTTGACAACATGAAGCCACCACGGGTCGTCATCGAGTCGGAGAACGACGATCGACATCTGGTCGGCGGCCGAGCCCCGATCTCGGAACTCAACGACTCGCTGCGGCTGAATCTTCCGGTCGGCGAAGCGCACACCCTCGCCGGCTTCCTGATCAGCCGCCTGCGCCACATTCCCCTGGTGGGCGATAGTGTCGAAGAGCGAGGCCATCGCTACACGGTCATCGAAGCCGATGCGCGCACCGTCACCAAGGTACGCGTCGAACGTTTGTAAACTCCTCCCATCGCCACCTCCGGGGCGGCACAAACGGTCATGACCTGGTGGAGGCACCTTCCAGCATGCAAATCATGACTGTTTCCCTCGTTCCCGATTCATCTCCCGGCAAAGGGAGAATGGAGTTTCGTCAGTCGCCGACGCGACTGTCACGGTAGGCCGGTAGCACCAACGCTACCGCGGCTTGCACGTGGTCACTTGCCGCACTTCACGCCGGCGCTGTGCGTGGCGCATCGTCCAACATGAATGCCCTGTTTGCGACTCTTCCGTCGCTGCTGCCGGAAACGAAGGTCGCTTCCCGGGATTTTGTCTCTTGGTCCGTGACCTATTTCCTCTCGCGTTCTGCTGCACAAGCCTATCGTCTCGGTCAACAGGGCGCTTTGGCGTCAACCGGTCAACAAGGAGGCAGGAAGTGAGTGAAGGCGGTTTGGAGAAATGCGAGCTATGCGACTCCCCAGGCGGAGAAGTGATCTGGGAGAACGGCATCTGTCGCGTGGTAATGGTGGCAGACGCGGACTATCCAGGTTTCTGCCGGGTGATCCTGCACCGCCATCTCCGCGAGATGACTGACCTACCGCACAAGGAAAGAATGCAGCTGATGACGGTGGTTTTCGCCGTCGAGAGTGCAGTGCGCAGGCTTTACGAGCCAGACAAGGTCAATCTCGCGAGCCTGGGCAATATGACGCCCCACGTTCATTGGCACCTGATTCCTCGTTGGCGGGACGACCGGCACTTTCCACAGCCCATCTGGGCGGCAACACAGCGGGCGAGTGCTGCCACGCAGCGCCAGCTGGTTGATGGCCGGCAACTGGGTGACCAGATCATCGCCGCCCTGCGTACTACTTAGACCGCAGCTTGCGGTCAGCAAGGAGGCAACATCATGAGCGCAGTTCTCACCACAAGCCGAGCCACCATGAAAATTTCGGACCTCCAAACGGGTTTCAGAATTCTCTCACGCCTGCCTTTGGCCAACTCACATCAGGCTCAGTTGGAGATCAACAACTTCCTGGATAGCATGCTGCAGGCGCCGCCACCGGCCGATGTCTATCTGCAACTCCTCGAGCAGACCCGAATTTCCCTGTGTTTCATCGAGGAACAACTGGCCCGCGAGTACGCCGGCAAGGCCTTGCCACTAAGCGACCTCGAGGAGGCCGCTTTTCAGCAGGTGGTCGCCACCTGGCTCAAAGCCTCGCACGCCTACGCGCATTGCGCGCAATTGCAGGCGGCTGACGACGGCGAGAACGAGGCCGACCGCCTGGCACTGATCCTGCATCGCTGCATCTACTATACCGGGATGGCGATCACCGAACATCATCGTGCCCGTCGGCAACTGCCGCGTGGGATATGGTTGAACTTGCACGGCTTCTACGCCAGTGCCGAGGAATGGGAGGTGGCGACGCTGGCGGTGCCAGACTCCCTTGACCCGCTGGGCCGCAGCACACACTGTAGCGCCGCGTTCGCCAGCCAGCTACTCACCGAGCTCGCCGGACCATACAGTCTCAGTGTGCGGCAACTCGACCTGGTTCGACGCTGGGCGAGCAACTGGGCACCGCTGCTGTCCGTCCATCCGGTGCTGCCCGGGGAAACCCTTCCAGCCTCGGTCGTGGACCTGATGAAGGATGCTGGCCTGCGGCCCGCCACTGAGTGCCTGCAAACAGAAAATATCCGTCGTATCGACAGCACCCGTCTGGCACTGCAAATCAAGCAGACGATGAAGCAACTGCAGCAGAAGATTACACCGTCACAGCTCGGTCTCGGTGAGGACTGCACCGCCAGCCAATGCCTGCAGCTGCTTAAAGGCCTGGCCAAACCGTGGTCCTTGCTGCGCGGGGTTCGCCGTTTCCGCCGCCACCTGAGCTCGGGAACGGCGAAGGTGTGCGCCGGCTTTGCCGGCACGCACTACGTCATTTCGGGGAAAGAGTTCAGCCAACCGGAAAGCGCGCGCCATTATTCTCGCGAGGAGTTCGACAGCCTGTTCACCTTCCGTCACGGGCTGGACCCCACGCAGCGGCTGGAAGTTCGCAAGACCCGAGTGGGCTTTGCGGTCGACGATTGGGAGCTGCTTGACGAGAGCGCCAATGGCTTCCGTTTGCTACGCTCGACCGCTGGACGCCGCTTGGCACCCGAGCAGTTGCTGTCGATTTGCCCGCAGAACGGCAGCTCGCATTTGCTGGCACGGGTTGTGTGGTTGATGCAGGAGCGGGACGGTGGCCTGATGGCCGGCATTTCTGCGCTACCCGGCAAACCACAGGCAGTGGCTGCGCGGCCGCTGGCGCGCGAGGCGGGACACGCCGAGCTCTATAGCCGGGCCTTCATTCTGCCGGCAGTGGCCGCCATTGCTGCCGAGCAAAGCCTAGTCATCCCACAGGGATGGTTCTACCCCGGGCGGCAGCTGGAAATCTACCTCGATGGCGTTTGGCGAGTAAAGTTGGAGCGCATTATCAGCTCGGGCGAGGACTTTGATCGAGTGAGCTTTTCAGTCGCTTGATCGCTGCCGGGGCACCCGCCCCGGTTCACCATGGAAGCTCCTGCGCAGAAAGCTCTTTCGCCGCAGCTTAATGTGAAAGTCGCGCACGCGACTCACGAAGCGCCCGTCTCCCCTCGCGGGAGAAGGGTCAGGGGAAGAGGGGTAGAGTAGAGAACAGGTTTTCGCCTGCCCTCCCTCATCAAACCGTGCATGCAGTTTCCCCGCACACGGCTTTCCGGTGTTCTTCACGCCAAAGCATGCGCATGACGCCGTTTCATGTTTTCTGACGCGACTGAGGCGGTCGCGCCTGCGCACTCAAACTTTGAGCATGCAACATTGGCGGTGT
>Ga0209573_1000596_pt1 | contig 72301 bp, 58 predicted proteins | sample TNRBio252014_DNA_FD_185870 | JGI IMG/M metagenome (GOLD analysis project Ga0209573, IMG submission 185870) | Wastewater treatment Type I Accumulibacter community from EBPR Bioreactor in Madison, WI, USA - TNR Reactor_6/25/2014_ DNA (SPAdes)... | ecosystem: Engineered > Bioreactor > EBPR >...
GGGACTGCGCTACCCGAGGCAGGTGCCTTGCTCGACCGGCCGCTGGCGCAACTGTGCAACAAGGCCCGGCTGCTCGACTTGATACGCCACTTCATCATCTTCGATGCCGGCCAGAAGAAAGTGCCGCGCCCGCATCAGTATGCCGGGGTGAAGGCGGCACAGGAGCGAATGGCCAGGCGCGAGGGCGGTGTCATCTGGCACACCCAGGGCAGCGGCAAGAGCATCCTCATGGTGCTGATTGCCAAGTGGCTGCTGGAGCACGACCCCGAGGCACGCATTCTCGTCATCACCGACCGCGACGAGCTAGACAAGCAGATCGTCGGCGTGATGAGGAATGCCGGGGTGATCGGCGACAGCTCGCCTTCACTGCGCATTAGCTCGCGGGCCGAGTTCGTCGACAAGCTGGCGGCGACCACGCCGCGCCTGCTGTGCGCTCTGATCCACAAGTTCGATGTGGCCGACCTGAGAGGGCCGGCGCCGAAGGTGGCAGGCCGCTTCTATGTGTTTGTCGATGAGTGCCACCGCAGCCAGGGCGGTGACATGAACCGGCAGATGAAGCGCTGGCTGGAAAGCGCGATCTTCATCGGCTTCACCGGCACGCCGCTGCTGCGCAAGGACAGGCTGCTGACGCGGGATGTGTTCGGCAGCTACATCCACACCTACAAGTTCCACCAGGCGGTGGCTGACAAGGTGGTGCTCGACCTCAAGTACGAGGCGCGCGACGTGCCGGAGCGGCTGACTTCGCAGAAAAAGATCGACGAGTGGTTCGAGCAGAAGACCAAGAACCTGAACAATTTCCAGAAGGCGCTGGTGCGCAAACGCTGGGCAACGATGGAGGAACTGATGAGCGCGGCGGGACGCAAGCGCGAGATCATTGCCGACATCATCGGCGACTTTGCCCTCAAGCCGCGCCTGAACAACGACCGCGGCACGGCGATCCTGGTGGCCGCCTCGATCCATGACGCCTGCCACTACTTCCGCCTGTTCCAGAACACGAGCTTCGGCACCTACTGCGGAATCATCACTTCTTTCGAGCCGAACGCCAACGCGATTTCCAGGGAGCCGGCGAACAGCGACGAGCGCTACAAGTTCGACACCTACACCCGGCACGTTCTCAAGAGCGGCCAGACGACCAGGCAATACGAGGACGAGGCGAAGCGCCGTTTCATCGAGGAACCGGCGAACCTGAAGCTGCTGATTGTCGTGAGCAAGCTGCTGACCGGCTTCGACGCGCCGAGTTGTAGCTACATCTACCTCGACAACGAACTGCGCGACCACAACCTGTTCCAGGCCATCTGCCGCACCAACCGGCTCGACGGCGATGACAAGGATTACGGCCACATCGTCGATTACAAGAAGCTTTTCGGCGACGTGCAGCAGGCCATCGCGGTGTACAACTCCGACGAGCTGGACATCGAACAGGGAAACGGTGGCAACAACAACGTGCATCTCAAGAACTGGCTGGAAGAAGGCAGGAAGCAGCTCGACGACGCCCGCCAGGCACTGAGCTACCTTTGCGAGCCGGTGGCACTGCCGCGCGAGGTGGAGCAGTTCCTGCGTTATTTCTGCGGCGATGCCGCCAATCCCAATGCGCTGAACGAAACGGAGGTGCTGCGCGTTTCCTTCTACAAGGCGGTGGCGCTTTTTGCGCGGGCCTTTGCCGACCTCGCGCAGGATTTGACTGAGGCAGGCTATTCCGACGCCGAGGCGGCGACGCTGCAAAAGGACGTCGCGTTCCACGCCGAGATTCGCGCAGCCATCAAGAGGCACTCCGGCGAGGAACTGGACATCAAGCCCTTCGAGGCCGACATGCGCCACCTGATCAACACATACATCCAGGCCGATCCGGCGGTCGAACTGGGTGAACTGGGCGAGATGTCGCTGACCGAACTGATCATCGAGACCGGCATCCACGATGCCATCGCCAGGACGCTGAACGCGAAGGGCAAACTCTCGAAGAACGCCATCGCCGAGGGGATCATCAACAACGTCCGCAAGACGATCATCCGCGAGCAGCTCACCGACCCGAGGTTCTACGCGCAGATGTCCAAGCTGCTCGATGATCTGATCAAGCAGAGTCGGGTGGATACGGCGGCCTATGAGGAATTCCTGCGCCAGGCCGAGGAGTTGGTGAAGCGGCTGGCCGCCAGGCAGCCGGAGGCGGGTATTCCTGCGGCGCTGCACGGCAAGACCGAGGCGATCGTGATCTACAACAATCTGCCGGAGATCCTCGCGGCGGCGGGCAATGCCCGTTTCACTGCGGCGGAACCGCAGGCCGAGTACGCCGGCGAGCGCCTGACATTGGCGCTGGAAATCGATCGCACCCTGCGCGAAAAGGCGCCGGCCGGCTGGAAGGGTGATCAGGCACGGGAGGCGCAGGTACTGAACGCACTATTCCCCTTGCTGGGCCGAAACCGCGAGGCGACGCTGGCGCTGTTCGAGCTGGTGAAGAATCAGCCGGGCTATCAATGACCGAGGTCATCCGGCTCGGCGACATCGACATCGCCGTGACGCGCAAGTCGGTCAAGAACGTCCATCTCTCCGTGCATCCGCCGGCAGGGAGCGTCACGCTGGTAGCCCCGACCGGCACACGACTGGAAGTGGCCCGAGCCTATGCCATCTCCAAGCTGGGCTGGATTCGTGACCAGCAGGCGAAGCTGCTGGCACAGGCGCGAGAGACCCCACGCCAGTTTGTCGAGCGGGAAAGCCATTACCTCTGGGGACGGCGCTACCTGTTGTCCATTGTCGAGAAGGACGCCAAGCCAAGCGTGAGCCTGGATCATCGCCGGATCATGCTCAGCGTGCGCCCGGGCAGCGGGCTGGCAAAGCGGGAAGAGGTAATGCTGGAATGGTCTCGCTCATTGCTTCATGAAGCCGTACCTGCCCTCATCAGTAAATGGGAGCAGATCCTTGGTGTGAAGGCTTCCGGCTATTTTCTGCAGCGCATGAAGACGAAGTGGGGTAGCTGTAACCACAGGGCGGGAAGCATTCGGCTGAATTCCGAGCTGGTGAAAAAGCCCAAGGACTTGCTTGAATACGTCGTCGTGCATGAAATGCTGCATCTGGTCGAGCCGACGCATAGCGAGCGCTTCGTCATGCTGCTCGACCAGCATTTCCCGACCTGGCGGGAAGCCCGCGCTGAGCTGAATGAACTGCCGTTGGCCGCGGAGACCTGGAGCGATAGCGCTGGCCGGCGTTAAGTCCTTGGCACGAGAGGGGGCGCAGGCGCGATGGTGGCGGGCCGATGTCTTCCGAAGCCGCGGCCGCATCGGAGCAGCGGGTGACGATCGCCTGAATTACCGCCTAAGGGGGCTCGCGATGGTCGCCTGCCTGGGAAGCTGCCCCACCGCGCTGGCCTTGCTGACGTGGCTCAGGATTGCCTGGCATATTCGCCGACTGGTACCCAAACTTGTACCCCAGGAGTCCACAAAGCAAAAAGGCCAATCCGAAGATTGGCCTTTCTGTTTGAATCCATTGGTGCGCCCGGAGCGATTCGAACGCCCGACCCCTTGGTTCGTAGCCAAGTACTCTATCCAACTGAGCTACGGGCGCCTTGCCTTGCTGAAGCGGCGAATTATACAGAGGCGATCGGCCGCGCTCAAGCACTATCTGGCCAATTTCTGTGTGTGCTGCCGTTTTTCCCGCCGCGTTCTGCGCTTGCCTTGCGGCGGGGCCGAATGGCGTTAATGTGAAAGTCGCGTATGCGACTCACGAACCTCCCTTCTCCCCCTGCGGGAGAAGGGCCGGGAGAAGAGGGGGACGGTCATGACTTTCACCATTCGGGGTATCTCGACTGTCATGACCGTTAGCGGGCTTACTGATCCAGCGCGCGCCCGACGATCTCGCGTACATCTGAGGACAGGCCGTCGACCGAGCGCAGCTTTTCGAGGGCGAAGCTGGCTTGTTGCTGGCGCGGCTGGTCGAACTTCCGCCAGCGATCGAAGCGGCGTGCCAGGCGTGCGGCGACCTGCGGGTTGAGGCGATCGAGCTCGCCGATCTGCGCGGCGAGGAACAGGTAGCCGCCGCCGTCGGCGGCGTGAAAACGGACATGATTGTTGCCGAAAGTGTTGAGCAGCGCGTAGACCTTGTTTGGATTGCGCAGATCGAAGGCCGGGTGATCGAGCAGCTCTCTGACTACCGCCAGAGTGTCGGGAAGGCGGCTCGCCGCCTGTACCGACAGCCATTTGTCGACCACCAGCGCTTCGTCTTTCCAGCGTTCGTAGAAGCTGGCCAGTGCCTGCACACGTTCCGGGCAGTCGTCCTGGGCCAGGGTTGCCAGCGCCGCAAACTGGTCGGTCATGTTGTTGGCCGACTCGAACTGGCGCATGGCCAGGGCGCGCGACTCGTCGCTGTTCAGCTCGCCCAGATAGCTCAGGCAGAGGTTGCGCAGCGCGCGCCGTCCGGCGGCTGCTGGCGTCGCCTGGTAAGGGCCGCTGGTGGCGTGCGTTTCGTAGACTTGCAGCAGCGTGCTGCCGAGTTGTTCGGCGACGAAACGGCGCAGGCCATTGCGCGCTTCGTGCAGGGCGCTCGGGTCGACCAGGGCCATCTCTTCGGCAAGCGTCGCTTCGCCGGGCAGGGTCAGGGCTTCGGCGGCGAAAGCGGGATCGGCTGCGGCATGTTCGAGAAGCCGTGCGGCGGCTTCGACGAAGGTTTGCGGCCAGTAGGCCGGGCGGCCGACCGAGATGTCTTCGGCGGCGGCCAGGATCAGGCGGCTGGCCAGGCGTTGCCCGGCTTCCCAGCGATTGAAGGGGTCGCTGTCGTGGGCCAGCAGGTGCGCCAGCTCTTCGTCGCTCCACGAGAAGTCGAGAATCACCGGCGCCGAGAAGTCGCGCAGCAGCGAAACGACGGGGGCGGCGGCCAGCTCGGTGAAGACGAACTGCTGCTCGAAGTCGGTCAGCGAGAGGACGCGCGTCGTTCGGCCGCTGTCGGCGGTGCTTTCTTCACCGGCGATCAGCAGCGGCATGTCTTCGCCGTCTGCGCCGTTGAGGCCGATGGCCACCGGGATGTGGAAGGGACTATGCAGCGGCTCGGAGGTGGCGTCCGCGGCGGCGCGCGTGGGCAGCGATTGGGATAGGGTCAGGGTGTAGCTGCGCGTTTCCGCGTCGTAGTTACCGCTGGCCCAGAGGTGCGGGGTGCCGGCCTGGTCGTACCAGCGCTTGAACTGCGTCAGGTCGACGCCGGAAGCGTCGGCCATGGCGGCAACAAAGTCGTCGCAGGTCACCGCCTGGCCGTCATGGCGTTCGAAGTAGAGGTCCATGCCGCGCCGGAAAGCTTGCTTGCCGATCAGCGTTTCGATCATGCGCACCACTTCGGCGCCTTTGTCGTACACGGTGCTGGTGTAGAAGTTGTTGATCTCGATATACGAGTCGGGGCGCACCGGATGGGCCATCGGGCCGGCGTCTTCGGGGAACTGCATGGCGCGCAGGGCGCGCACTTCGCGAATGCGGGTGACCGCGCGACTGTGCATGTCGGCGCCGAACTCCTGGTCGCGATAGACCGTCAGCCCTTCTTTCAGCGATAGCTGGAACCAGTCGCGACAGGTGACGCGGTTGCCGGTCCAGTTGTGGAAGTACTCGTGCGCGACGACGCGGTCGATGTTCTGGTAGTCGGCGTCGGTGGCGATGTCGGCACGCGCCAGGACGTACTTGGTGTTGAAGACGTTGAGGCCCTTGTTTTCCATCGCTCCCATGTTGAAGTCGCCGACGGCGACGATCATGTAGTGGTCGAGATCGCATTCCAGGCCGAAGACTTCCTCGTCCCAGCGCATCGAGCGCTTGAGGGCGTCCATGGCGTGCGCGCACTGGTCGAGCTTGCCGGGCTCGACGAAGACGGCGAGCTGGACGCTGCGCCCGCTGCTGGTGGTGAACTCGTCGCGCAGCACGTCGAGGCGAGCGGCAACCAGTGCGAAGAGGTAGCAGGGCTTGAAGAAGGGGTCTTCCCATTTCGCCCAGTGGCGGCCATTCCCCTCGTCGCCGCTGCCGGCCGGGTTGCCGTTGGCCAGCAGTACCGGCAGGCGGGTCTTGTCGGCGTGCAGGGTGACCTGATAGCGCGACATGATGTCCGGGCGATCCGGAAACCAGGTGATGCGGCGGAAACCCTGCGCCTCGCACTGGGTGAAATAACCATCCTTGGAGCGAAAAAGCCCGGACAGGCTGCTGTTGTGGTCGGCATCGATACGCACCTGCGTACGCAGCGTCAGCGTGTCCGGCGGATTGACGATGGTCAGCAGCGAGTCGCTGCAGTGGTATTCGTCCTCGCCGAGAACGCTGCCGTCGATGGCCACGGAGATCGTTTCCAGCCCCTGGCCGTCAAGTTGTAGCGGCGCCAGGGGCGTCGCTGCTGCCGCCTCCGCAGCCCGGGCAGCCAGGGGATTGCGCCGCAGTTGCAGCTGGCTGTTGACCAGCACCTCGCCGGTGTTGAAGTGCACGTCTAGTTCGACGCTGTCGACGAGGAAGGGCGGCGGGGTGTAATCCTGGCGGAGGATGCGCTGCGGGGTTTCGCTAGTCATCGGGGAGTCCTTGTCTGTCGGCTTGCCCGACAATGATCATCGCTACGGCGATGGTTCGCGTGCCGGTGCCTACGGCGCCTTGAGCAAACCAGCCTGGCGGAGTTGTTCGGCGATGCCCGCCGCCAGTTGTCGGTAGCCGTCGGCGTTGGGGTGGATGGGGTCGGCTCTCAGTTCCGGTTTGGCGAGGACCTCGGCGAGAACGCTGTCGACCAGCGCCAGCTTTTCTTCGCTGGCCAGCGCGGCGTAGATTTCAGAATCGGGCAAGCGGCCGCTGATGGCGCCGAGCAGCGAGAACTTCGGGACGGCGACCAGGACCACCTGCGCACCGGAGTCGCGAATGCTGCTGACGATGGCCCGCAGGTCTTCCTTGACGGCGGCTGCCGGGCGCCGGCGCAGGAAGTCGTTGCCGCCCAGTTCGACGATGACCAGTGCCGGCCTGGTCGCCGTCAGGGCGGCCTCGATCCGCTCGCGGGCTGCTGCGCTGGTGTCGCCGGGGATGCCGGCGTTGGCGATCTGCCAGCCGCTGAGCGCTGCCAGCTCGGTCGGATAGTCTTCACCAGGCCCGGCGCCGGTGCCGAAGGTAATGCTGTTGCCGAAGGCCAGGACCGCGCTTCCGGCCGGCAGCGCCGTTCCTTGCGTCGTCTCGCTGCAGCCGCTGGCCAGCAGCAAGGCCAGCAGCAGGGTGGTGGCCAGAAGCAGCCGCTGCAGGGGGAAGTGGAGCGCCGCAGCCACAGAGCGCAAACAAGGGTGTAGCGCAGGGCGTAGCGCAGCGCGTAGCCCGCTCACGGCAGCTGGTCGCGATGCAGCAGGAAGACGTACTGATCGCCGGCCGCGGTGTCCAGCCAGGTAAAGGCGGTATCCGGGAAGGCCGCTTCGAGCTGCTCCCGGTTGTGGCCGATTTCGACGACCAGCAGGCCGTTCGGCGTGAGGCGTTCGCGCGCTGTCGCGAGGATGGCCCGCGTCAGGTCGAGCCCGTCCTCACCGCTGGCCAGCGCCAGGGCGGGCTCGCGCTGGTATTCGGCGGGCAGGCTGCGCATCGATGCGGCATTGACGTAAGGCGGGTTGCTGATGATCAGGTCGTAGCGCTCCTTGTCGAGTGCGGCGAAGAGGTTGCTCTCGAGCAGCCGGATACGCGCCGTCAGCTCGTAGTCGCTGACGTTACGCGCGGCCACGGCCAGCGCGTCGGGCGAAATGTCGATGGCGTCGACCTGGGCCGCCGCGAAGGCATGGGCGGCGAAAATCGCCAGGCAGCCGGAGCCGGTGCACAGGTCGAGAACGGAAGCCACGCTCTCCGGGTCGTCGATCCACGGCGCCAGCTGCTCGCGCAGCAATTCGGCAATGAACGAGCGCGGCACGATCACCCGTTGATCGACGTAGAAGCGATACTCGGCCAACCAGGCTTCGTTGGTCAGGTAGGCGGCCGGCAGTCGTTCGCGGATGCGCCGCTCGATGATGCGCAGTACGGTCGTGCGCTCGTCGCTGGTCAGGCCGGCGTCGAGAAAAGGCTCGAGCCGATCGAGCGGCAGGTGCAGGCTGTGCAGCAGCAGATAAACCGCTTCGTCCCAGGCGTTGTCGGCGCCGTGTCCGAAGAACAGTCCGCCTTCGCTGAAGCGGCTGACGGCAAAGCGCAGCAGGTCGCGCAAGGTGCGCAGTTCGTTTTGCGCCTGTTCAAACATGGCTGGGCAGCAAGGCTTCGAGAATACGGCGGTAGATGGCTGCCAGTCGTGGCAGGGCGGCGATTTCGACGGCTTCGTTGACCTTGTGGATGCTGGCATTGACCGGGCCGATTTCGATCACTTGTGCGCAGATCTCGGCGATGAAGCGACCGTCCGAAGTGCCGCCGCTGGTCGACAGCTCGGCTTCGCCCCCGGTTTCGGTGCGAATCGCCTGCAGCGAGGCGTCGATCAGCGCGCCGTGGCCGGTCAGGAAGGGCTTGCCGCTCAAATTCCACGCCACTTCGTAGCTCAGCTGGTGGCGGTCGAGCAGCGCGCAGGTTCGCGCTTGCAGTTGCTCGGGGGTGCTGGCCGTACCAAAGCGGAAGTTGAACTGGATATCGACGCTGCCTGGAATGACATTGCTGGCGCCGGTGCCGCCGTGGATGTTCGAGATTTGCCAGGTGGTCGGCGGGAAAAACTCGTTGCCCTCGTCCCAGACGGTCTGCGTCAGCTCGGCAATCGCCGGTGCCGCCAGATGAATTGGGTTACTTGCCAGATGCGGGTAGGCGATGTGGCCTTGCACGCCCTTGACGGTCAGTTTCCCCGACAGCGATCCGCGGCGCCCATTTTTGACCATGTCGCCGAGCGTGGTGACCGAGGTCGGCTCGCCGATGATGCAGTAGTCGATCGTCTCGCCGCGTTGGCGCAAGGCCTCGGTGACGGCGACCGTGCCGTCGATGGCGTCGCCTTCCTCATCGGAAGTGAGCAGGAAGGCGATCGAGCCGCCGTGCTCGGGCTGGGCGGCGACGAAGGCTTCGGCGGCGGTGACGAAAGCCGCCAGCGAAGCTTTCATGTCGGCGGCGCCGCGCCCGTACAGCATCCCCTCCTTGCGCAGTGGCTGGAAGGGATCGCTGTGCCATTGTTCGAGTGGGCCGCTGGGGACAACGTCGGTATGACCGGCCAGACAGAGCAGCGGACTGCTGCGGCCGCGCCGCGCCCAGAGGTTGCTGACTGCGCCGCGCTTGATGAACTCGCAGCGGAAGCCGATGGCTTCGAGGCGGCGGGCGATGATCGGCAGGCAGCCGGCGTCGTCGGGGGTCAGCGAGCGACAGGCGATGAGTTGCTCGGCGAGTGCAAGAGTCGCCTCGTTGGCGAGTGCAAGAGTCGCCTCGTTGGCGAGTGCCAGCTTGCTGTCCTTGGCCATTTCGGTGCCGCTGTCCTTGTTCATTGCGCGTGCCTGGCTAGGCTTGCTCGTCAGCGTCGTGGAGACTGAGCGAGAACTCCTTGAAGGAAGCGCTGCTGGGGTCGCTTTCCGATAGCTCGTATGATGAAGTGCTCAGCTTGTCATCGCGACGCGGTGCCGGGGCTGCTTCGAAGTTGTTGATCAGCCACGACAGGTTGGTCGGTGAGTCGGCATTGCTCAGCGCCTCTTCCAGTGTGATCACGTCGGAGCGGTAGAGCCGGAAAAGCGCTTGTTCGAAAGTCTGCGAACCGGGTGCGAGGCTTTGCTCCATGGCCTCCTTGAGGGCCGGGATGTCGCCGCGCTCGACCAGTTCCTGAACGTGATAGCTGTTCAGCAGAACTTCGACCGCCGGCGCCAGCTTGCCTTCCTTGCGCTTTACCAGGCGCTGCGAAACGATCGCTTTCAGGCTCACCGAGAGGTCCATGTACAGCGCGCTGCGGCTATCGAGCGGGAAGAAGTTGATCATCCGGTTGAGCGCGTGGTAGCTGTTGTTGGCGTGCAGGGTGCCGAGGCAGAGGTGGCCCGTCTGGGCGTAGGCAATCGCCGCCTGCATCGTTTCCTTGTCGCGGATCTCGCCGATCAGAATACAGTCCGGTGCCTGGCGCATGGCGCTTTTCAGGGCGTTGTTCCAGCCCAGGGTGTCCATGCCGATTTCGCGCTGGTTGACGATCGACTTCTTGTGCTTGAAGAGATACTCGATCGGATCTTCGATGGTCAGGATGTGGCCGGCGCAATTGCTGTTGCGATAATCGAGCATCGAGGCAATGGTGGTCGACTTTCCCGAGCCCGTCGAACCGACGATCAGGATCAGGCCGCGCCTTTCCATGACCAGGTCGGCGAGGACCGGCGGCAAGAGCAGCGAATCGAGCGCCGGAATATTGCCGAGGATGTAACGGACGACAATCGAGATCGAGCCGCGCTGGCGAAACAGGTTGATGCGAAAATTGCCGAGCTTGGGGACGCCGATCGAGAGGTTCATCTCCTTGGTCGCCTCGAAGGTGTGCGCCTGCTCCGCGTTCATTAGTTCGAGGGCGATCTTTTCGATCATCGCCGGTTCCATCGTCTGCTGATTGACCGGCACCGTGACGCCCTGAATCTTGATGTGGATCGGCGCACCGGCGGATATGAAAATATCCGACGCCTGCCGGTCTGCCATCACCTGAAACAGCTTGTCGAGGATCAGGCGTTTGTCCACTGCTTCAGGGCTCGGCACGGTGGCGCTCAGTCGCTGCGCAGGAGATCGTTGATGCTCGTCTTGGCGCGCGTCTGGGCGTCGACCTTCTTGACGATCACCGCGCAGTAGAGGCTGTAACTGCCCCCCTTGCCGGGCATGCTGCCGGACACCACGACTGACCCCGGTGGCACGCGGCCATAGCTGACCGCACCGGTTTCGCGGTCCAGGATCTTCGTCGATTGGCCGATGAAGACGCCCATCGAGATCACCGAACCTTCACCGACGATGACTCCTTCGACGACTTCCGAGCGGGCGCCGACAAAGCAGTTGTCCTCGATGATCGTCGGGTTGCTCTGCAGGGGTTCGAGGACGCCGCCGATACCGACGCCACCGGAGAGATGCACGTTCTTGCCGATCTGCGCGCAGGAGCCGACCGTGGCCCAGGTGTCGACCATCGTTCCTTCGTCGACGTAGGCGCCGATATTGACGTAAGACGGCATCAGAACCACGTTCCTGGCGATGAAGGAGCCGCGACGAGCGGTCGCCGGCGGCACGACGCGGAAGCCGCCGCTGGCAAACTTCGCGCTGTCGTAATCGGCAAACTTGCTCGGCACCTTGTCGAAATAGCGCAGCGGACCGGCTTCGATGAGGCTGTTGTCGGTCAGCCGGAAGGAGAGCAGGACGGCTTTCTTGATCCATTGGTGTGTCACCCACTCGCCGTCGATCTTCTCGGCAACGCGCAGGCTACCTTCGTCGAGCTGCTTGAGAACGGTGTCCACGTTCTGGCGAATGCTTTCGTCGGCGTTGCCGGCTTGCAGCGAGGCGCGGTTTTCCCAGGCCTCATCGATGACTTGCTGGATTGCCTGCATGGCAGTTTCCCTAGAGTTTTGAAACGAATGAATGGATGCGCTCGGCAGCTTCGACGCAATCGGCGAGCGGTGCGACCAGTGCGATGCGCACGAAACCGGCGCCCGGATTGATCCCGCGCGCGTGACGTGCCAGGGTGCTGCCGGGCAGAAGGACCACATTATAGTCAGCGAGCAAGCCGCGGGCGAACTCGCCGTCATCGATCGGCGTCCGCGCCCAGAGATAAAAACCGGCGTCGGGCAGCGCCGTGTCGAGCACTGCGGCCAGGCGCGGGGTGACCGCGGCGAACTTCTCCCGATACTGGCGGCGGTTCTCGATGACGTGCGCTTCATCGTTCCAGGCGGCGATACTTGCCGCCTGCACGGCCGGATTCATCGCGCTGCCGTGATAGGTACGGTAGAGCAGGAAGGATTTGAGCAGCGCCGGGTCACCGGCGACGAAGCCCGAGCGCATGCCGGGAACATTGGAGCGCTTGGAAAGGCTGGAGAACATGAGCAGGCGCTGGTCGCCTCGACCGAGCAGACGCGCGGCCTGCAGGCAGCCGAGCGGCGGCTGCGTCTCGTCGCCGTAGATCTCCGAGTAGCACTCGTCGGAGGCGATGACGAAGTCGTAGCGGTCGGCGAGGGCGAAGAGCTGTCGCCAGTCGTCGAGACTGAGGACCTTGCCGGTGGGGTTGCCCGGCGAGCAGACATAGAATAGCTGTACGCGCTGCCACTCGGCCTCGCTGAGGCTCGTGAAGTCGAACGCGTAATCGTTGTCCGGCAGGGTATTGAGAAAGCGCGGCTCGGCGCCGGCGAGATAGGCTGCCCCTTCGTAGATCTGGTAGAAGGGGTTCGGGCTGACGAGCAGCGGTGTGTAGCCGCGCGTGCGGTCAATGACTGTCTGGGCGAAAGCGAACAAGGCTTCGCGCGAACCGTTCACCGGCATCACCTGCGTCTCCGGATCGAGGCCATCGAGGCCATAGCGCCGGCCCAGCCATGCGGCCAGGCTGCGGCGCAGTTCGGCGCTGCCGAGAGTGGTAGGATAGCTCGCCAGTCCGGCCAGGTTGGCGCTCAGCGCATCCTTGATGAAAGCCGGTGTGGCGTGCTGCGGCTCGCCGATCGACAGCCGGATCTCACGCAGGCCGGGGTTGGGCGTGATGCCGGCGAAGAGTTGCCGGAGTTTCTCGAAAGGATAGGGCTGCAGCTTGCTGAGGTGGGGATTCACAGGCGTGATGTTTTCGTCGCGGGGCGCTGGATTGTGCCGAGGATTATAAGGGGCATCGACGGACGGTGAAAGGACAGGCGCAGCAGATTGCCGGCCCTGGTGCGGCGCGCGAGCAGCGTCTGGCCATCGGCGCCCTGCTCGGCGGGGCGCTGGTCTGGGGTGTCATCTGGCACCCCTACCGCCTTCTCCGTGACGCTGGCGTCGATGGCATTGTTTCTTCGACGCTCAGCTACGGCATTGCTTTCGTCCTCGGCCTGCTGATTTTTCGTCGATCGCCGCTGGCCTGGGCGCCGTCGTGGACGCTGCTCTGGCTGGCGCTGGCGGCCGCTGGCTGCAACCTTGGCTACGTGCTGGCAACGCTCAACGGCGAAGTGGTGCGCGTCCTGCTCCTTTTCTATCTGGCGCCCTTATGGACCGTCCTGCTGTCGCGCCTGCTGCTCGACGAGCGCCTCGACTACGCCGGTGCCGGCGTCATCGCCCTGTCGCTGCTCGGTGCCGCGAGCATGCTCTGGCAGCCGCAGGCGGGCCTGCCGGCACCGCAGGATCTCGCCGACTGGCTCGGCCTGATGGCTGGCTTCTCGTTTGCCCTGTTCAACGTGCTCTCCCGGCGAACGGGCCATTTACCTATCGAAAGCAAGGTCATGGCCGCTTTCGCCGGAGTGGTGATCGCCGGCGCGCTGCTCCTGCTGGCCGGCGTCGGCAGCCCGGACCTGCCAAGTGCGCCGTCGCTGTGGCTGTTGCTCGCCGCGCTCGGCTGCGTGCTGGTCGTCGCCAACGTCGTCGTCCAGTTCGGTCTGGCACGCGTCGCCGCCAACCGCGCGGTCGTCATCATGCTCACCGAAATCGGCTTCGCCGCCCTCGCCGCCTGGCTGCTCGCCGACGAAGCTCTGGCGCCGCGTGACTGGCTCGGCGGTGCGCTGATCGTCGCCGCCAGCCTGTTTTCGGCGCGCATGGAGGAGCGCACGGCAGTGCGCCGGCTCGATCGGGAAAGCTGACGATGGCGCGGGCGTGGTGGCGGCGCTACGCCCCGCAGCACTTCTTGAACTTCTTGCCGCTGCCGCAAGGGCAGGGGTCGTTGCGACCGATTTTTGGGGCCTCGCGGCGGATGGTCTTGATGCTGCGTTGGGCGACCCAGAAGCGGTATATAGCGCTCACCACCTGCGGCAGTTTCTCTTCGCATTCTCGCTCCAGGCGGTCGAGCTCCGCACCCGACGGCCAGTCCTCGCCAGCGTCGAGGGCGGCTGCTTCAGCGTCGCCGGTGAGCAGGGACAGCGTCAAGAGCAGTTCGTCGAGGTAGAAGATCTCGTCACTATCTTCCTTTTCGTCGTCGGCTCCCAGGGCGTCGAACCAGTCCTCGGACGCCGCGTCGACACCCTGCAGGTAGCCCTCGCACCAGGGAACGTAATCGCCGGCACTGTTCGCGTCGCCGTCGATGGGATAGAGCAGCAGCAACGGCGGTTCGCCACTTGCCAGTTCGGCTTCCAGTGCGGCGACGAAAGGGCGCAGCAGGTCGGCCGCTTCGCGGAGCAGGTCTTCGCTGTCAGCCATGGGCTTGCCGAGCACTCCGCTCAGCCATTGCGCTTCGGCCATCGGCTGCGGGCCGGACAGGGCGGCACAAAGATAGCCGTGCGCTTCGTCAAGGCGCATGGTTTCCGACAGGGCCGGGTCGTCGAGAAGCTCTTCGAGGCGCAGAAAGCGGGGGTCGGGAAGAAGTAAGGGCAGGCTCATGGTCTCAGTCTCTGGTGCTTGATTGGCTGTCGAAGGCGGCGAGTGGAATCCCTGGCGCCGGCGCCCAGCCTGCCTGGCGGTGTTCGGCGACCACCGTCGTGAAAATACCGCCGCGGACGTAGAAGCGTGCGGTCAGCTGCATGTAACGCGGTTGGGTGGCGTTGACCAGGTCGTCAAGAATGCGGTTGGTGACATCTTCATGAAAACAGCCGATGTTGCGGAAGGACCAGATATACAGCTTCAAGCTCTTGAGTTCGACGCAGCTTTCCTCCGGGATGTAATCGAGGATCAGGGTCGCGAAATCCGGCTGCCCGGTCTTTGGGCACAGGCAGGTGAATTCGGGGATTTCCATATGGATGCGGAAATCCCGTTGCGGCGCGGGATTAGCGAAGGTGGCAAGCGTTTCGGTCGGGCTGGTGCTCATTCTTGTTCCGAGTGGTGGTCGAGGAGAGGGGGCCGGCAAGGCTGGCAACGGCCAAGGGCAGGCAAACTGGCCAGGCGGAATGCTATTATAGGCGACCGATTTTGCACCCGGCTGGAATGTTGCTTGTCATGAGCTGCGCCGGTGCGAGGCGTCATGCGCTCGCGGCAAGGCTTTTCTCCGATTTCTTCCAGCGCGGCTGAGCAGGCCGCGCTTCAGTGTTGATGCGCCTGACCAGACTGAAACTTGCCGGCTTCAAATCCTTTGTCGATCCCACGAACATCGCGCTGCCAGGGCAGTTGGTCGGTGTCGTCGGGCCGAATGGTTGCGGCAAGTCGAACGTGATCGACTCGGTGCGCTGGGTGCTGGGCGAGTCGAAAGCGTCGGAGTTGCGTGGCGAATCGATGCAGGACGTGATTTTCAACGGTTCCGGATCGCGCAAGCCGGTGTCGCGGGCGGCGGTCGAACTGGTCTTCGACAATACGCTGGGGCGGCTTTCCGGGCAGTGGTCGCAATACGCCGAGCTGTCGGTCAAGCGTCTGCTCACGCGAGCTGGCCAATCCGAGTATTACATCAACAACCTGCACGTTCGCCGCAAGGACGTTACCGACCTTTTTCTCGGCACCGGACTCGGTCCGCGTGCCTACGCGATCATCGGCCAAGGCACCATTTCGCGAATCATCGAGGCCAAGCCCGACGAGCTGCGGGTTTTTCTCGAAGAAGCCGCCGGCGTGACGCGCTACAAGGAGCGTCGCAAGGAAACCGGGCATCGCCTTGCCGACACCCGCGAGAATTTGACTCGCGTCGAAGACATCCGCTGCGAACTGGCTGCGCAGATGGAGCGCCTCGAAGGGCAGGCCGGTGTCGCGCGCCAATATCGCGCCTATAGCGACGAGCTGACACGCAAGCAACAGCTGCTGTGGCTGTTGCGCCGTAACGAGGCACAGCTCGAGCGCGAACGGCTGACGCGTGAAGTTGAACAGGCGGGCACCGCTCTCGAAGCCCAGAATGCCGTGCTGCGCGAACTCGAGGCGCGTCTCGAGGAGGCGCGCGAAGCGCATTTCGCGGCCAGCGACGGCGTGCATGCCGCGCAGGGCGAATTGTTTGCGGCCAATGCCGAAGTCGCCCGGCTCGAAGCCGAGATCCGGCATCGCCGCGAATCACAGCGCGAGTACGAAACACGTCTCGCGCAGCTCACTGCCGATCGACAGAATTGGCAGCAACAGGCCGAGAAACTGGCCGGCGAAGAGCGGCGCTGGCAGGACCTGCTGGCGCTGGCCGACGAGCGCGTCGAGCACGGGCAGCTACGCCTGGAGGCGCAGCAGGAACGCTCGCCGCTGGCCGAGGACAGCCACGCCGCCGCGCGCCAGGACGCCAGTCGCCAGCGGGCCGAGATCGTCCAGGCCGAGCAGCGGCTGCATGTCGAGCAGGCCAATCGTGGGCACGCGCAGCGTTCCTTGCAGAGTGTCGCCGGTCGGCGCGAACGCCTGCTGCTCGAGCGCCAGGCGCTGCCGCTTGCCGACGATGGCGAGTTGAGCGAGAAGCAGGAGGAGTTGCTCGAATTGCGTGCCGCGATCAGCGTCGCGCTCGACGAACAGACGGCGCTGCAACAGGGCTTGCCAGCTCGCGAACAGCAGCGGCGCGAGCTCCTCGCTGAAGTGCAGCATGCGCAGAAAGAGCGCACCGAGGCGACGGCCCGGCGCAACGCGCTGCAACAGCTGCAGCAGCGGCTGCAGGCGAACGGCAAACTGGAAGACTGGTTGCGTCGGCATGGTTTGCAGAATGGCCAGGCGCTTTGGAAATCGCTGCACGTCGAAGCCGGCTGGGAAGCAGCCGTCGAAGCGGTACTGCGCGAACGCCTTGGCGCACTGCCGGCGGACGCTGCCGACGCGGCCTGGAGCACCGACCGGCCGGCTAGCAAGCTGACTTTGCTGTTGCCACTGGCCGGCGCGACCGCGGGCGATGTCCTTGCCGGCGAAACGCTGCTCGCCCGTATTCGTTGCGACTCGCCGCAGTCGTCGGCGATTCTTGGCGACTGGCTCGGCGAAGTGCTGACGGCGCCCGATCTGGAAGCGGCGCTGGCGCTGCGCGGCGACTTGTCGGCGAGCGCCTGTTGCGTGACGCCCGGCGGCGACCTCATCAACCGCCAGAGCGTGACCCTGTTCGCTCCGGATAGCGGTGAGCACGGACTGCTCGAGCGGCAGCGCGAGATCGACGGCCTGGCGGCGGTGATTGGCGAGCGCGAGGAAACGCTCGTGCAGGCGCAGGCCAGGCTCGGCGAAGTCGAGCAAAGTCTGCAAGATAGCCAGCAGACTCTGCAGGAGTCCCGCCAGCAGCTGGGTATTCTGCAGAATGAGGCGCACGCTCTGCAGGTGGAGACGCTGAAGCTGGCCCAGGCACGCGAGCGTTGCAGCGAGCGGCAGGCGCAGATTGACGACAACCTGGCCGAGCTGGCCGGCGAGGAAGAGAACGAAAGCGAACGCCTGTTCATTGCCGATGAGGCGATCGATGTGCACAGCGAACAGCTCCGTCAGTTGCAAAACCTGATGCAAGCCGCGCAAACGCTTTTCGAGCAGGCCGAAGGCGCTTTACGTGAGCAGCGCGAGCAGCTTGCCGGCTGCGAACGCGAGCTGCGCGAAGCCGAGTTCTCGCAACGCGAGTGCGGCAACAAGCTGCAAGAGCTGGCTTCCGGCCGCGCGCTGGCGAGCCAGCAACTGGCGCGCGTGCTTGAAGAGCTGCGGCGCTGCGAGGAGAATGCCACGGCCCTGCAGGCGGACGATCTGGAGCCCCGCTTGCAGGCCGCGCTGGATCATCGCGTCGCTCGCGAGCACGCGCTGGCGAGTGCTCGTGATGGCCTGGAAATGGCGACCAACGGCCTGCGCGCGCTGGACGAACAGCGCCTCAAGGCCGAGCAGAGTCTCGAGCCGCTGCGCAACCGGATCGGCGAACTGAAGCTCAAGGAGCAGGCGGCCGCACTCAACGTCGAGCAGGCGGCGCTGCAGTTGGCCGAGGTCAAGGCCGACGAGCCCTCACTGGTCGGCGAACTGGATGGCTTGCGAGCGGCGCCTTTGCAGGGGGCAATTACCTCTCTGCAGCGCTCGATCGACGCGCTTGGCGCGGTCAACCTGGCGGCGCTCGACGAACTGGAAGCGGCGCGCGAACGCAAGGGTTATCTGGATGCGCAGTCGGAAGACCTGACGCAGGCGATGGAAACGCTGGAAAACGCGATTCGCCGTATCGACCGTGAAACGCGCGACCTCCTGCAAAGCACGTACGATGCGGTGAATCGCAGTTTTGGCGAGCTTTTTCCGGCGCTTTTCGGCGGTGGCGAGGCGCGGCTGATCATGACTGGTGAGGAAATCCTCGACGCCGGGCTGCAGGTAATGGCCCAGCCGCCAGGAAAAAAGAACTCGACGATTCATCTCCTCTCTGGCGGTGAGAAGGCCTTGACGGCAATCGCACTGGTGTTTTCCATGTTTCAGCTCAATCCGGCGCCGTTTTGTCTGCTTGACGAAGTCGACGCGCCGCTTGACGATACGAATACTGAACGTTTCTGCTCGATGGTGCGACGAATGTCGACCAACACACAGTTCCTGTTCATCAGCCACAACAAGATTACGATGGAGATGGCGCAACAGCTCGTCGGAGTAACCATGCAGGAATCCGGCGTCTCGCGCATCGTTGAAGTTGATATGGAAGAAGCGCTACGGATGCGCGAGCAACTCGTTTAGGAATAGATATGACCGACTTGCAGATGGGTTTGATCGGCTTCGGCGGCGTCGCCGTGCTGGGGGTACTGGCTTACAACAAATGGCAGGAGCGCAAGCACCGCAGAATGGCCGAGGAGCTGCTCGGCGCGCGCCAGACAGACGTCCTGCTTGACGAAGCGGCGAGTGCAGCAGGCGCTGCGGCGTCGAAAGATGGCGCGCATCGCGCCACTCAAGAACGTGTCGAACCCTTGCTGCGCTCCGAGCCGGAAGATCTCCAGGAGCCGGATGAGCCGACGGCGAAGCCGCCAACGGCGGGCGACAGCGGCGCTCCGAGCGACACCGCCGCCGCTGCCAGGACCTCCTCGAGCTCCGCGGCGGCGGTTTCGTCGCGCTCGTCGCCCGCATCGTCCCCTGCCACCCCGTCGCCGTCACCGACGCCCGCTGTAGACGACCAGGGAGGCCTCAGGGACAGCCCGGCACCGCTTTGCGTGCTGTCGCCGAAGATCGACTACATCGCCGCGATCCAGGTGCTCGAACCAATCGCCGGCTACCGCATCCGTGAAGCGCAGCGCGCCACCCTGGAACGGCTGAGCAAGGCGGTGAACTGGATTGGTCACAACGAAGACGAGCATGCCTGGGAACCGATTCTCGATGACAGCAAACGCGAGTACCGACATATTCGTGTCGGCTTGCAACTGGTGGACCGCAAAGGCCCGCTTGCCGACCGTGAGCTTTCGGGTTTCAAGGTCGCGATGCAGGAAATGGCGAGCGAGCTGATGGGTCTTGCCGAATTGCCGGCACGCGAGCCAGCTTTGCGAACGGCGGCACAGCTGGACGAGTTCTGCGCCGGCGTCGACATCCAGATCGGAGTCAACGTGATCAGCCAGGGGCAGGTTTTTGCAGGCACCAAACTGCGTGCCCTGGCCGAAGCGACGGGCATGGTCATCGACAGTGCCGGGCGTTTTGTCCGCTGTGATGACAACGACAATGTCCTCTACATGCTGGTGAATCAAGAGAGCGATGATTTCTCGGCCGAGGCGATGAAGACGCTGAGTACGCACGGGGTGACTTTTCTGCTCGACGTTCCGCGCGTGGCCAATGGCGATCGAGTGCTGACCCAGATGTTTGAACTGGCGCGGCGCTTTGCCGAAGCACTCAACGGCGCGCTGGTGGACGATAACCGCCAGCCCTTGTCGGAGGCCGCCCTCGAGCCCATCCGTCAGCAGGTGCTGAAGTTCCAGGCGGCGATGGCGGCGCATCAGTTGCCGGCTGGTGGCCCGCTGGCGCAGCGCCTCTTCTCCTGAATCCCGGAAGTGCCGCGATGAGTGCCAGCGATCGCGTGCAGGCCTTGCGGGAGGCGATAGAGCGGCACAACATCGAGTATCACGCCCGCAACGCGCCGCTGATCGACGATGCCGAATACGATCGCCTGTTCGCCGAGCTGCAGGCGCTCGAGGCCGAACATCCGGAACTGCTGAGCGTCGATTCGCCGACGCAGCGCGTCGGTGCGGCGCCGCTGCCCGAGTTCGCTCGCGTGCTCCATGAGACGCCTCTCTTGTCGCTGAAAAACGCATTTACGGACGAAGAGGTTGCTGCCTTCCATCGTGGCCTCAGTGAAAAACTCGCGGGGGAAGTCGAGTACTCGGTCGAGCTCAAGCTCGACGGTCTGGCGGTCAGTCTGTCCTATGAGAACGGTATTTTTGTTCGCGGTGCGACGCGTGGTGACGGAACTACAGGCGAAGACGTAACTGCGAACCTGCGAACCCTACGCGATATCCCGTTGCGCCTCCGTGGTGGCGGCTGGCCAGCACACTTCGAGGTGCGCGGTGAGGTACTGATCTGGCGTCGTGATTTCGAGTCGATGAACGCGCGCCAGCGCGAGAGGGGAGAGAAGGAATTCGTTAACCCACGGAACGCCGCTGCTGGTGCTCTACGCCAGCTCGACCCGCGCGTCACTGCGACGAGGCCGCTGCGCTTCTTCGCCTACGGCATAGGTGCAGTCAAAGGCGCCGGTTTACCGGGGACGCATTCGGAATTGCTTGGCCGCCTGGCTGGCTGGGGTTTTCCGGTTGCTGCCCAGACGCGCCGGGTTAGTGGTCTTGCCGGTCTCCTCGCCTACTACGCCGAGATCGGCCGCCAGCGCAGCGCGCTGCCCTACGATATCGATGGTGTGGTCTACAAGCTGGACGAGTTGGCGGCTTACGAGCGCTTCGGTTTCACTGCTCACCACCCACGTTTCGCGCTGGCGCACAAATTCGCCGCCGAGGAGGCGGTCACCGAGTTGCTCGACATCAGCATCCAGGTCGGCCGTACTGGCGCACTGACGCCGGTGGCACGGCTCAAACCGGTTTTCGTCGGTGGCGTGACGGTGATCAACGCCACTTTGCACAACGAGGATGAGATTCGCCGCAAAGACGTCCGCATCGGCGACACCGTGGTCGTTCGCCGGGCCGGCGACGTGATCCCGGAAGTCGTGCGCGTGCTGCCCGAAAAGCGGCCCGTCGATGCGCGTCGTTTCGACATGCCGCAGAACTGCCCGGTCTGCGGCTCGATCGTTGTGCGCAGCGAAGACGAAAAGGGCGAAAAGGGCGAAAAGGGAGTCGCGGCGGCGGTGGCGCGCTGCAGCGGCGGATTGTACTGCCCGGCGCAGCGCAAGCAGGCCTTGCTGCACTTCGCTTCACGGCGTGCGATGGACATCGAGGGGCTCGGCGACAAGCTGGTCGAGCAACTGGTCGACAACGCCATCGTGCGTACGCCAGCCGACCTCTACCAGCTCGGCGTCGCGGCCTTGGCCGGGCTCGAGCGCTTGGCCGAGAAGTCGGCCGGGAATCTGCTCGCAGCCATCGAGAAGAGCAAGCAGACGACTCTGGCGCGTTTCATTTACGCGCTTGGAATGCGTAACGTCGGTGAGGCGACGGCCAGGGAGCTGGCGCGCCATTTCGGAAGTCTGGAGCGTCTGCTGACGGCCGATGAAGCGCAGCTGCAACAGGTTGCCGACGTCGGCCCGACGGTTGCGCAGTGTGTTCGCCAGTTCTGCAGCGAGCCGCACAACCAGATGGTCATCGAACAGCTGCGCGCCGCCGGGGTGAGCTGGAGCGAAAGCGAAGCAGCCATGCCCGGCGCTGGCGCTGTTGCCGGCAAAGTCTTCGTGCTCACTGGCGCCCTGCCGTCGCTGACGCGCGATGTCGCCGGGCAGTTGATCATGACGGCGGGTGGGAAAGTGACTGCCTCGGTGTCGAAGAAGACCGATTTCGTCGTCGCCGGCGCCGAGGCCGGCAGCAAGCTCGAGAAAGCACTGCGGCTCGGCGTGTCGGTGATTGACGAAGGGGAGTTGCTGGCCTTGCTGCAGGCAAGCCCGCCGGCAGCCCCGGAAAGCACATGATGGACGGGCAAGCGGCAATGACGCTGCTGGCAGGCGCCGATCTGATCCACTCGGCCGAGACCGTCGCTGCCGCAGTGAGCCGCGTCGCGCGCGAGATCAGCACGCGACTGCATGCCAGCCAGCCGCTCGTGTTGTGCGTCATGAAAGGCGGCGTGCCGTTTGCTGGCCAGCTACTGACGCAACTGACTTTTCCGCTCGACTTCGATTACCTTGACGCCAGCCGCTACGGTCAGGCAACGGCAGGCGGCGCGCTGTCGTGGCGTGTCGAGCCGTCGCTGGCGGTGGCCGGGCGCACGCTGCTGGTGGTTGACGACATTCTCGACGAAGGCATCACGCTGGCCGAGATTCGCGATCGCCTTTTACAAATGGGGGCGGCGGCTTGCTTTACGGCCGTTCTCGCCGACAAGTTACACGGCCGAAAGAAGCCACTGCGCGCCGACTTCGTCGCTCTGACCGTTCCCGATCGCTTCGTTTTTGGCTACGGCATGGACGCCCGCGGCGCGTGGCGCAATCTGCCGGCGATCTACGCCATGCGAGAGGATTGAGATGCTGGCAATCATCGGTGGCAGCGGTCTGACGCAGCTCGCCAAGCTGGAAGTCGGGCAGCGAAAAGTGGTGAGCACGCCCTACGGTGAGCCATCCGCTGCTCTCAGCTTTGGCCATTTCGCCGGTCGTCCGGTGGTCTTCCTGGCCCGTCATGGCGATCAGCACAGCATCCCGCCACACCAGGTCAACTATCGGGCAAACCTCTGGGCGCTGGCGGAGGCACGGGTGCTGGGCATCGTTGCCGTCGCTGCGGTCGGCAGCATTCGTGCCGACCTCAGGCCTGGCGACCTGGTCCTTCCGGACCAGATCATCGACTACACCTGGGGGCGTCCGTCGACTTTCCACGAAGGACCCGGTGCCGTGGTGGCGCACATCGATTTCACCGAACCTTACGATCACGCTCTACGCCGGCGGCTGCTCGACGCGGCGGCGACCATTGGCATCAGGCTCGGTGCGACCGCGGTCTACGCCGCGACGCAGGGACCGCGTCTGGAATCGGCCGCCGAGATCAACCGCCTCGAGCGCGACGGCGCCGACGTCGTCGGCATGACCGGCATGCCCGAGGCGGCTCTGGCGCGCGAGCTGGCGCTGCCTTACGCGGCTCTCAACGTGGTCGCCAATTACGCCGCCGGGCGCGGCGATGATCGTGGCGGCATCAGCCTCGAAGCGATTCATGCGGTCTTGGCGGCGTCGATGCAGCAGGTGCATGCGATCATCGAAGCGATGCTGCGCGACGATGATTAGACCTGTCCTGAGAATGGGTGACGCGCGTCTCTGGCAGCAAGCCAGGGCCGTCGAGCGTTTTGCCACGGCAGAACTCGAAGCGCTGATCGTCGACATGGAAGACACCATGCGCGACCTCGACGGTGCCGGCCTGGCCGCACCGCAGATTGGCGTCGATCTGCGCGTCGTGATTTTCGGCATCGACGCCAATTCGCGCTACCCCGATGCCGAACAGGTGCCGCGCACGGTGTTGATCAACCCGGTCCTGACGCCGCTCTCGGACGAAGTCGAAGACGCTTGGGAAGGCTGTCTCTCGGTACCGGGCCTGCGCGGCTGCGTGCCGCGCTGGAAACATCTCCACTACAGCGGCTTCGACGCCAGCGGTCGGCCCATAGAGCGCAGCGTCTGCGATTTTCACGCCCGCGTCGTGCAGCATGAATGCGATCACCTCGATGGCATCCTTTATCCGATGCGGATCAAGGACTTCCGTCGTTTCGGTTTCGTTGACCTGCTGTTCCCCGAGGGCTCCGCGCCGGCGGCCGAGTAGCAGTGGTGCCGCGATCGCAGCGCCGTGCTGCGAGTACTGGATCGTGGCTGGCCAGTTGCTGGATTTGTGAAAGAAAACCTTGTGATGAGCGAGACTGCCACGCCACCCCGTTACCGAATTCTCTTTGTCTGCATGGGCAACATCTGTCGCTCGCCGTTGGCGGCCGCGGTAACTCGTGGTCTGGCTCAGCGCGAGGGCCTGGGTGCGCTTGTGGAAACGGATTCGGCGGGGACGCACGGCCACTACCATGCCGGCGAAGCGCCGGATCCGCGTGCTCGCAAGGTCGGCGCCAAGCGTGGCTACGATCTTTCAAAAATGCGCGCGCGCCCGGTCGTGCTTGCCGATTTCGAGCGTTTCGATCGCATTCTGGCAATGGACCAGCAGAATATGGCCAATCTTCTGCGCCTGTGCCCCGAAGAAAGCCGCGCGAAACTGGGGATGTTTCTCGACTACGTCCCGGAGTTTGGCCTTAGCGAGGTTCCTGATCCCTATTACGGCGCCGAGTCGGGATTCCAACGGGTGCTCGATCTCTGCGAACTGGCGGCACGCGGCCTGCTGGCTGCCTGTGAGCACGGGCAACTTGCCCCGTGAGCGGCGGAGTCAGGGAAATCGGCTAGCGCCGCACGCCTGATTTGTCCTCGGCGCGCACCAGCTGGGGCAGCAGTTCGGGCGGCAGTTGCAGCCGTGAGAGCAGTGTTTCGCGGCTGATGTTGAGCAGTTTTTCGATGGCGGCAAAGTCCTCCGGGAGGGCGGCATCCGTCCACCCGTCGACCGAGTGGCGGGCCAGGTTGACCGCCAGCTTGACGTTCTGCACGCGTGCCAGCTGCGCACTGTCGTTGTCCATCAGCGCGGTGAGCAACTCGGGCAGCTGCCAGGCGCGGCAAAGTGCCAGGTGCAGCTCGCTGAGCGGAAATCCGAGAACCTCGCGCTGCACGACGCTGCTGCGCAAGTTCTTGTCGACTTGCAGTCGAGCGCGGATAGCGATTGCCTGTTCGGGAGCAAAGCACCACAGCAGGACTTCCGTGAGGTCGTGGAGCAGTGCCGCGAGCGCGACTTCCTCGCCGTTCATGTCGTGCCGGGCGAAAGCCCAGTCGTGCGCGTAGCGCGAAGCGCGCTGGCAGCGCAGGATGACCTGCAGTACGCCGAGTAGCGCCTGCGGCTTGCGGCCGAGCATGGTTTCGATGGTCGCCGGGTTTTCAAACTTGCGCAAGAAGGGCTCAACACCGAGCATCATCACCGCCGTGGCGATGTTGGTGACGTCGCTGCGCAGGTGCTTGCTGCCGAAGGACTGGATGTAGGCAAGCACGCGGACGGCGAGCAGGGGATCCTGCAGCACGATAGCGATGATGTCGCGGCCGTTGACCCGGTCGATACGCTGGCGCGCCTCGTCGAGGCGGCGGGCGGTCTGGCGCAGGACGGGCATCTCGGCGCTGCTGAACAAGGTCAGCCAGGCGGCAAGGTCTGGTGGTGCTTGCGGTTCGAGCATGGTGCTTGCCTTGGAGAACAGGAGCGGGCCGACGAGCGTGGGTCGCCCCTCGCTCAGAAGCGCTCGTCCGCACGCAGATAGCGCCACTGACCGGGCGGCAGCTTGCCGAGCGAGACGCTGCCGATACGCACGCGCTTGATGTCGGTAACCTGTAGCCCGACCAGTTCGCACATGCGCTGGATCTGCCCTTTTTTGCCGTCAGGCAGAACGAAGCGCATTTGTTGATCGCTGAGCCACGAGACCTGCGCCCGTGGCAGTTTGACGTTGTCGAGCACCAGGCCGTGGCGCAGCAGATCCAGGCCGTCGGCCGCCAACTCGCCTTCGACGCGCACGTGATATTCCTTCTCCAACCGTGAATCGCCGCCACTCAGACGGCGCGCGACGCTGCCTTCCTGGGTGAAGGCGAGCATCCCACCCTCTTCGGTCTCGAGTCTTCCGGCCTGCGCCAGACCGCGCAGGTGGGTGGGCTGAAAGTTCAATGGCGTATTGTCTTCGGCCCAGTGGTTGTCGGCGCGAATCAAGGCGGCGATGGCTTCGCGTCCTTCTTCGGCGGCCGGGCCGGGAAAATCTCGCGGTTTGTTGAAGACGATGCTGACACTCTCGGTGCTGCGTGCGCGGGCAACTTCCTTGATCGTGATTTTTGCCTTGGGGCTTACACGCGCGCCGAGGCGGTTGATGACCACGCCATCGACGCTGACCCAGCCGTTCTCGATCCATTCGTCCGCTTCGCGTCGCGAGCACGGTGCCAACTCGCTGACCAGCTTCGACAGGCGCGGTGACTCCTTCGCCAAGCCGCGCGGCGGGCTGCTTGTCGCCGTCGCTGCTGCCGGCGCGGGGGAGGGCGGAGCTCGCCGCGCCTCGCTCGGCGATGCTTTGCCGTAGGTACCGGCCGGCGGCAGGGAAGGCTCGCTGTCAGTGTTCTCTGGCGCTGGCCGGAAGGCGCGCGCGCCGGTGCTGCGTGCGATCCCGCGCGGAGGATGGATTTTCTTGCCGGGCTTGCGGGCTCGGTCGGCAGCGGCGGGGGCGGAGAATTTCTCCCTGAGCCCTCGTCCCGGACGGTCTTCACGGTCGCGGGGGGCTGTGCTCACCACTGACGGGCGGTCGCTGCTCGCGGAAGTCGTTTCCGCCGGCGTGGCCTGTGGCGCGTGGGGAGGGGTGTCCCCGGTCGCCGTCCTGCTCGGCTTGGCAGGCGGCTGCGGCCTGCTGTCGCTAGGGCGGGAGTTTGCGCGCTTGGACGCCGCTGCGCCGCCGCGGAGCGGTTTGCGCGCCGGCGATCTGTTGGGCTCTGCAGCGTTGCCGCTAGCGCTTGTTTTCGGGAGTTTCAGGGTCGGGCGGGGCATGGCAGCGTTTTCCGTTCGGTCGGCCGAGTAGTGTACGCCAGAAGTTGCCAGTGCCCCGCGCGAATCTCATGCGCCTTTTCCTGGCCGGCCGTCGGGGCGGGCGACGGTCGGCGAGTGCAGCGATGCGGCTAGAGCGGCGGCGGCGCGGGGGGGGCGCCGCGTGGTGGCGAGGGTGGTGGCGGTGGTGGTGGCGGGGCGCCGAATGGCGGTGCTGGCGGTGGCGAAAGAGGCGCGACGGCAGGTCGTGTGGTGTTGTAGCCTTCCGATACCTCGAAACCGCCAACCAAGGGCACTTTCTGGCCGCGCGCGTACATGCACTGGATGTAGCTCTGGTCGTAACGTTGCTGCAAGGTGTACGCGGAGGCGTTGCTGGCGGCGACGCCGCCGACGCTGCCGGCGAGCAGGCCGACGCCGGCGCCGACCGCGGCACCGCTCGAACCATCGATCGCGGCGCCCACGGCAGCACCGACGAGAGTCCCCACCGCGGCGCTGGCGACACCGGAATTAACGGCTGTCGTTGCCGGCGTCACGCCGCCAATCGCCTGGTTGGCGTAGATCCGGCAAGATTCATCGTCGGCGCGAAACTTGGTGAATGACTGTCCCGATCCGGGCAAGGCCATCACGCTCGGCCCCTCCGGCGGATAGCTGGCACAGGCGGCGAGGGTGAGGACGAACAAGGGTGCAAAGAAGCGTGGCTGAGGCATGGCAGAACTCATCAAAGGGTTTTCGCCACGCCGGGAACGAAGGGTGGACGATGGTAAATGTAACGCAGTTGTCCGTTGCGCGCTGACATGTGAGCGCATCCATGGTCGCGTCCACTGGCCCGCGAGCGTCGCTTTCTGCTACGCTGAAAGGCGCCCCGCCAGCAAACCACATCGAGCTGAATGGACCATGACCTTGCCTGAAGAACCGAAAAGCGCCATCGGCAACCTTGCCGACCTCGAGGACGGACAGATCGCCTTGTCGCGCTACATCGTCAAGCGCGCGGACGGCCTGTATGTGAACTTGTCGCGACTCGATTCGCCGGCCGATTTTGCCGACTTTGTCGAGCGCACCTTTGCCTTGGGACTTTATTTCCGGGCGCTCGATTACGCGCAGTTTCAGTCTCTCCTCTACGACGATCCGGCGAGTCGTGAGCAGGCGGGCCCCGCCGAGGTATTCCTGGCGCTGGATATCGCCACCTTTCGGCCGCAGCGCCAGGCCTTGTACAAGGAGCTGCGGCTTCAGCACGGCGAGGCGATTTATCTCTTCGAAGCGATCTACCTCGATGCTGAGAGCGACGAACAGGCAGCGGAAGACAGCGTCAGCAGCCCGCGGCAGCAGCTCGCTGGCGGGCCGCTGGAGACCCGTGCCTGGCTGGATGTGGACGAGTTCATTGCCAGCGCCTGGACGCGAGGGGTGCGCTTCGGACTCGATATCGCGGCGCTACAGGAGGGCTTCCAGCTCGACAAGCCAGAGCGGCGCGTGGTCGCTCGCAGCCGGCCCTTTGTGGCCGGCAAGAATGCCGAAGTGAGCGAGCAGGCGCCGGGCCTGCATCGCAACAATGCACCGCGTCGCCTGCTTGGCGACCGGGTCGATCTGCGCCAGTTCGAGACGCGTTATCCGCAAGTCGCTGCCGGCTTGCGCCTGGTGAAGAAGTCACCGCGCACACTCGGTGTCGACGGGCGGGACGTCACCGGCGAAGTGCTGCCCGCACCCCTGCCCAAGGATTTCGACCTGGAGCGCATGGCCGGTGCCGGTACGCTGCTCAGCCGGGAAGCAGACGGCGAATTCCTGGTGGCGTCGGTCTGCGGCTTCCTCACTATCGATACCCGCAGCCACCAATTTTCGGTGACTGACAAGATCATCAGTCACGAGGGCGTCAGCACACGCACCACCGGTGACCTGATGTTGACCGGTGAGGAGTACGAACAACACGGTGAAATCCAGGAGAAGCGGGTCGTTACCTGTCGCAGCATCATCGCTTTCGCCGATGTCTTTGGCAACATCGTGTCCACCGGCGGTACGGTCCGTTTGAAACAGAACCTGGTCGGCGGCAGTGCCAGCAATGACGACGGTGACATCGTCGTCGAAGGGGTTGCTTCCGGAGCGACCCTGATTGCGCCGCATGGCTGCGTGACGCTGAAGCGAGCGGACAACTGCACGATCATCGCGCGGCAGGTGGTCATCGAACGAGCGACGCTGTGCGACATCGTTGCCGATGCGCTGTCCCTTGAACTCGCAGAAGCTTGCGCTGCGGCAGCCAGGAATATTCAGGTGCAGAGCGCGCGCATGCGCAAGGAAATCGGCAACGTGTTCCTGTTACTGCTGCCCGACGCGTCGAACGAGGAGGCAGCTATTGTCGCCTTGCAGGAGAAGCGCGCCGTGCTGGAAAAAGAAATTGCCGCTCATCGCGCAAAGCTGGACGCCGTGCGTGGCGGCAAGGATGTCACCAGCTATCTGCGCCTGGCCAGCAAGTTTCGGCGCGGCGAAGTGACCCTGACTCCCGAGCAGGAAGCTGGCTGGCGTCGCCTTTCGGCAGTCGTCACCCCGGTCTTGAAGACCTGTTCTTTGTTGGCTGAAGCGATCAATGAGTTGGTCGCCCAGTCGACGCGCGTGAGCTTGGAAATCGACGAAGCCCTGGCCGCTGCAGAACAGGTCTGCGGCGAACTGGCGTGCACGGTCGAGCGCGTCGAAGGCGAGACGCGGATCAGTGCGCTGCAGGTCAAGCCGGCCGATACGCCGCTGCACGCGCTGCCGCGCAAGGAACTGAAGATCCGACTGCGGGCGACTGATGTGGCGACCAAGCAATTGTTCTCCGGCTCGTCTGGCCGCTTCTCCTGGACCTACCAGAAGCCTCCTCCAGAGCCGCTCTGACGCTGCTCCGCGGCAGCGCCGCGAGAGCAGGCCATTTCAGCCCTCGGCAAGCCGTTTGCTGATGTGTTCGAGCGCTTCTTCGATCTGATCGATCAGGATCAGGCACAGGTCGCCTGGCTGCAATTCGGCCAGCGCGGTATCAATCGCCAGAAACTCGCCATGAACTTCCTGGACCTTGGACGTGCGCGTGGCATTGATCAGCCCCTGCTGCAGCAGGGCCAGTACTTCACCATCGGCGCGGCCGCGCTGGCATTGATCCTGATAGAGCACGACGCGATCGAAGGCGCCGCCGAGAATCTCGGTCTGGCCGCGGATGTCTTCATCACGTCGGTCGCCCGCACCACTGATGACGACCGAGCGGCGACTGTCGGGCGGCGCCGGCAGATTGTCGATGGCAGCAACCAGGGCCTGGATGGCGTCCGGGTTATGGCCGTAGTCGGCGACCAGCGTGGCGCCACGATAGTTGAAGACGTTGAAGCGTCCGGGCGCCGTCTGGGCGTCGTTGATGAAGCTTGCGAGAGCGCTGCGCAATGTCGCCCAGGGCACGTCCAGAGCCCAGGCAGCGGCGATGGCAGCCATGGCGTTTTCGACCTGGAAACCGATGGCTCCGTTTTGGGTGACCGGAATGTCGGCCAGGGCAATGCGTTGCGCGATTTTTCCTTCCGACGCGACTATCGCCTCCTTGTCGCGATAGACGACGCGCTTTCTTTGCGCGCGATGCAGGGCCATCAAGGGATGGTTGCGGTCGCTGGCGAAGAAGGTGACCATGCCAGGACAGGAGTCGGCCATGCGGGCGACCATCGGATCGGCGGCGTTGAGCACGGCGACGCCGGTCTCGGGTTTGACGTTCTGGACGATGACCCGCTTGACCACCGACAAGTCCTCAACGGTGCTGATATAGGAAAGTCCGAGGTGGTCGCCAAGCCCGATGTTGGTGACCACCGCAACATCGCAGCGGTCGAAGCCGAGGCCCTCGCGCAGCACGCCGCCGCGTGCCGTTTCCAGGACGGCCGCGTCGACACGGGGGTGGAAGAGAACATTTCTGGCGCTTTTCGGACCACTGCAGTCGCCGCTGTCGATGCGCCGATCTTCGACATAGACGCCGTCGGTGGTGGTCATGCCGACGCGCAGGCCCTGGGCGGCGAAAATGTGGGCGATCAGGCGGACGGTAGTCGTCTTGCCGTTGGTTCCGGCAACCGCCACCAGCGGGATACGCGCATCTTCGCCGTCGGCGAAGATGTGGCCGATGATCGCTTCGCCAACTGGCCGTCCCTTGCCGAACGACGGTTGCAGGTGCATGCGCAGGCCTGGTGCGGCGTTCAGCTCGACGATACCGCCACCTTGTTCCTCGAGCGGGCGCAAGACGCTGTCACAGACGACGTCGACACCGGCAATATCGAGGCCGATGGTGCGCGCCGCAGCGACGGCCTGCGCGGCGAACTCGGGATGGACGTCGTCGGTGACGTCGGTGGCCGTGCCGCCGGTCGACAGGTTGGCGTTGTTGCGCAGGATTACGCGCGAGCCTCTGTGTGGTATCGATTGCGGGGTCAGGCCGCCGCTCGCCAGGCGTGCCAGGGCCACTTCGTCGAGGCGAATCCGGGTTAGCGAGGTGGCGTGACCTTCGCCGCGGCGCGGATCTCTGTTGACGCGCTCGACCAGTTCCCGGATGTCGTGCACGCCGTCGCCGACGACGAGTGGCGGATCGCGTCGGGCCGCGGCGATCAATTTATCGCCGACCACCAGCAGGCGGTAGTCGTGGCCCGGGATGTAGCGCTCGACGAGGACTTCATCGCTGACCTGAAAAGCGATTGCGTAGGCGGCTTCGATCTGCTCGCGGCTGAGCAGATTGACGGCGACTCCCTTGCCCTGGTTACCGTCCTGCGGCTTGACGACCACCGGGCCGTCGATCTCGCAGGCCGCTGCCCAGGCGTCCTCGGCGCTTAGCACCGGTCGTCCGGCGGGGACCGGAACGCCGGCCCCGTGCAGCAGGATCTTGGTCAGTTCCTTGTCTTGCGCAATGGCTTCGGCGACAGCGCTGGTGCGATCGGTTTCGGCGGCCTGGATGCGTCGCTGGCGACTACCCCAGCCGAACTGCACCATGCTGCCTTCGGTCAGCCGGCGATAAGGGATGTTGCGGGCCATCGCCGCATAGACGATGGCGCCTGTGCTCGGGCCAAGGCGTACCTCCTCGTCGAGTTCGCGCAAACGCTTGAGCGCCTCGTCGAGGTCGAAAGGCGTCTCGTCGACCGCTGCCCGGCAGAGCTCCTGGGCAAGTTCGAAAGCCAGGCGGCCAACGACTTCTTCGCTGTATTCGACGACTACCTGGTAGGTCCCTGTTTCCAGTGTCTTGGCCGTGCGGCTGAAAGTGACCGGGCAACCGGCCTGCGCCTGCAGGCCGAGGGCGGCGAATTCCAGCGCCTGGGCCATCGATACCGCTTCATCATGACCGGCCGGATGCAGCATGGCCAGTTCCGGGAAGCGCGCGCGCAGACGATCCTCGAAGCCGGGCAGGGCGTCGATACTGCGCTCACCTTCAACGCAACGGATGATCGCCTCGATGGCCGTGTGCCGGCTCCAGAGGTTGGGGCCGCGCAGGGCGCGGATACGCGATACTTCCATGAACAGTTTCCCTTTCTGCTTCTCCGCGGGCGACTAGGGGCGCCCGCATGGCTGCTGTGTTTCCGGGTTCGCCGCGCGGCGATCAAGCGATTGCGCGGCCGGTCTGTAGCTCACAACTCACAACTCACTACGCCTGATCGTGGGCCTGCGAATCATCGTTTCAGGCGACAGTGAAGGTTTCCAGCCCGGTACGGATCAATTCCGGTCCGATGCCGAGCGCCCACGCTGCAGCGGTGGCGGCGAGAACGTTCTCGACTTCAAAATCGACGCGGCCAGCATCGGTGAGCGGGATGGCGTCCAGACTGACGATGGCCTTCTCGTCGTCGCCGCTGGCGAGTACCACCTGCCCGTCGCGAACGAATACCGCGCGCTTGCCCCGCGTCCGGTGTTCGAGCAGGGCCGCTTGCGCGGGGTCAGTGGCAAAGAATATGACCTCGCCGTCGCACAAGGGCGCCATTTCGACGAGCATTGGATGGCCGGCATTGAGCACCGCGGCGCCGCCGGGCAGTACCAGGTCGACCTGCGTACGCAGGATGGTGAACACCTGCTCCGGCGTTTCGATGTAGTAGCGGCCAAAATGTGTGCCGGCGTCGACGTTGGTGAGCACGCCGATCAGGCAGCGGTCGTAGGCCAGGCCTTCGCCAAGAATGGTGTCACTGCCGTTTTCCAGTACCGCCGCGTCGACGGCGCGGTTCATAAGGATGCGCTTGGCGGCTCCCCAGTTGGCGTTGTCGCCCTTGGCGATGCAGCGCCGGTCGAGGAACAGTCCGTCGCTGCAGGCCAGCCCGGTGTGCTTGCCGGAGAGGGCCAGAAAGCGCGCGATGAGGCTGGCGACGGTGGTCTTGCCAAAGCTGCCGCTGACACCGATCACCGGGATGCGGCCGTCGTCACCATTGGGGAATAATTGGTCGACGATGGCGCGGCCCACCGGCCGCGGTTCGCCGCTTTCCGGTTTCAGGTGCATCAGCAGTCCGGGGCCGGCATTGACCTCGACGATCGCGCCGCGCTGTTCGTCAAGGGCTTGGGAGATGTCTTCGCAAACCAGATCCACGCCGGCAATGTCGAGTCCGACGATGCGCGCGGCCAGCGACGCCATGGCGGCGGTGTCGGGGTGTACGCTGTCGGTAATGTCGTCGGTGTGGTTGCCGCTGCGCACGATCAGAACTTCGCGACCGGCTGGCGGGATGGAATCGCCGCTGAAGCCCTGTCGTGTCACTTCCAGCCGGGCCACCGGATTGTCGCCGAGCGAGAGGATGTCGAGCGGATATTCCTCTTCCAGTCCACGGCGAGGGTCGGAGTTGATCTGGGCATCAATCAGTTGGTCGATGGTCGACTCGCCGTCACCGACGACCTTGGCGGTTTCGCCGCGGGCGGCGGCGACCAGCTTGCCGCCGATGACCAGCAGGCGGTGCTCCGAGCCGCTCACGTAGCGTTCAACAATGACGCCGCTGCCTTCTTCGACGGCGATGGCATAGGCCGCCTCGACTTCTGCAGGGGTCATCAGATTGGTGAATACGCCGCGTGCGTGGTTGCCGTCGGAGGGCTTGACGACCACCGGATAGCCAATGTCCTCGGCGGCTTCGCAGGCCTTTTCGGCGCTGTCGACCAGGTACCCTTCGGGGACCGGCACGCCACACGAGGCAAGCAGGCTCTTGGTCAGATCCTTGTCACGCGAGATCCCCTCGGCGATGGCGCTGGTGCGGTCGGTTTCGGCGGTCCAGATGCGTCGGCTGCGCGAACCGTAGCCAAGCTGCACGAGATTTCCGGAGGCCAACAGGCGAATCGCCGGGATGCGCCGGTCCTTGTCTGTTGCGGCGTCGACGATGCAAGCGGTGCTCGGCCCGAGCAGTTTGCGTTCGGCCATGTCGGTCAACTGGGCGATCGTTGCGGCGACGTCGAAAGGCGTGTCCTGAATGGCGGCGAGGAGCAGCTCGCGGCCCGAAAACAGGCTGGCGCGGGTCACTTCATCGTGCCAGGCGCGGACGACGACCTTGTACACGCCACGGTTCGAGGTTTCTCGGGCGCGGCCGAAACCGCCGGGCATGCCGGCAAGATTCTGTAGTTCGAGAGTGACATGTTCGAGGATGTGCGCCGGCCAGGTGCCTTCCTGGAGGCGGCGCAGGAAGCCACCGCGCTCACCGTAGCTGCAGCGGTGTTCGATCAGCGATGGCAGGAAGGCGGTGAGGCGTTCGTAGAAGCCCGGGATGGTGTTCGACGGGAAGTCTTCGAGTTCGCCGATATCGACGACCGCTTCGATGACCGGACGGTAGGTCCAGATGTTCGGACCACGCAGGTAACGGATCTCGAGAAACTTGATGTCTTTGTTTTTCATGTCGTCAGTTCAGGCACGGAGGGGTGGGCGCGTTGGTGGTGGCTATAACGCGGCAGCTATAGTTTCGCTGACCGGGCCGAGGGCTGGACGCGGCCATGGCCGTCGCCAGGCTCACAGGAAGCGGTCCAGAAGTCGCCGGCTATGCGCGTCGAGCGCGTAGCGGTCGCGGATCAGGAAGTGAATGCCATGACTGTCGGCGATCAGCAAGGCCGGAGCGTCAAGGCGGCGGATATCCTCTTCGCCCTTGAGGACGAAACGGGTCGTGCGGCGATCGGTTTCGACCTCCCAGGTACTCGGCGTGGCAAAGCTCGAAACGCTGATCAGGCGCTTGATCTCGGGCATGAATTCACGGCCGGCGAGTTCGCTTTCGAGCAGGGTACGCAGCTCGTCCGGCAGTTCGCTCAGGCGCTCGATCCACGCCAGTTCGTGGCCATGCGGGTCGACCAGGCCGATGCCGTCGTCCGGAGCGCTGATCGGGAAGGCGCGAACAGGCACCACGCCAACGTGCGTCTGACCGTCGGCAGTGGTCAACTCGAGTCGTCCGAAAGGGTTGCGCTGCAAGCGATAGTCGGGCGCGGGGATCATTGGCGTTCTCCTTCGGCGGCGCGTGCGAGATCGATGCTGGGCAAGCGGTCTTCATCGTCGACGTTGCGTGCCTGCGCCTGGTAGAGGCGGTAGTAGTGACCCTCGCAAGCCATCAGCTGCTCGTGGCTACCGACTTCGACGACACTGCCGCGGTCGAGAACGACCAGGCGATCGGCATCGCGCAGGGTGGACAGGCGGTGCGCGATGGCAATTGTCGTGCGGCCGCGAACCAGGTTGTCGAGGGCTTTCTGAATCTCTTTTTCGGTGCTCGTGTCGACCGACGACGTGGCTTCGTCGAGGATCAGGATCGGTGGGTCGATGAGCAGCGCCCGGGCGATCGAGATGCGCTGTCGCTCGCCGCCCGAGAGTGCCTGGCCGCGTTCGCCGACCAGCGAGTCGTAGCCGTGCGCCAGGCGCAGGATGAACTCGTGCGCGTGCGCGGCGCGGGCAGCGGCGACGACCTCGGCACGCGTCGCCGCGGGTTTTCCGTAGGCGATGTTCTCGGCAATGGTGCCGAAGAAGAGGAAGGGTTCCTGCAGCACCAGGCCGATATGTTTGCGGTACTCGGCCACCGGCAAGGAGCGGATGTCGACACCATCGATCAGGATGGCGCCCTCACTGACGTCATAGAAACGGCAGATCAGGTTGACCAGCGTGCTCTTGCCGGAACCGCTGTGACCGACCAGGCCGACCATTTCGCCGGGGGCGATGGCGATACTGATGTCGCGGGTGACGCTACGCGTTCCGTAGCGGAAGCCGACGCCGCGCAGTTCGATGCGGCCGGTGACTTTCGGCAGGTGCACCGGAGTGGCCGGCTCGGGAACGCTGGAAACGTGATCGAGGATATCGAAGATGCGCTTGGCGCCGGCGGCGGCTTTCTGGGTCACCGAGACGATGCGGCTCATCGAGTCGAGGCGCAGGTAGAAGCGGCTGATGTAGGCCAGAAACGCGGTCAGCACGCCGACGCTGATGTGGTCCTTGGCGATCTGCCAGATGCCGAACGCCCAGACGATCAGCAGGCCGATCTCGGTGAGCAGGGTGACGGTTGGCGAAAACAGCGACCAGACTTTGTTGACGCGGTCATTGACCTCGAGATTGTGCGCGTTGGCGGTGCGGAAACGGCTGGTCTCACGCGCTTCCTGGGCAAAAGCCTTGACCACGCGAATACCGGGAATGGTATCGGCGAGCACGTTGGTGACTTCGGCCCATACCCGGTCCACGCGCTCGAAGCCGGTGCGCAGCCGCTCGCGAACGATGTGGATCAGCCAGGCGATGATCGGTAGCGGCAAGAGGGTCACCAGAGCCAGCTTGATGTCGATCGACATCAGGATGATGGTGGTCATCACGATCATCAGCACGTCGGTGGCGAAATCGAGCAGGTGCAGCGACAGAAAAACGTTGATGCGGTCAGTCTCGGAACCGATACGGGCCATCAGGTCGCCGGTTCGCTTGCCGCCGAAGTACTCCTGCGAGAGCGTCAACAAGTGTTCGTAGGTGGCCGTACGGAGGTCGGCACCGATGCGCTCGGAGACCAGTGCCAGGATGTAGGTGCGCGCCCAGCCGAGGGTCCAGGCGACAAGTGCGGCGCCGAGCAGGCCGGAGAGATAGAGCGCGACCAGAGCGGGATCGATCATCTGGCCGTTCTGGTAGGGGATCAGCACCTTGTCCATCAGCGGCATGGTCAGGTAGGGGGGCACCAGGGTTGCCGCGGTGCCCAACAGCGAGAGCAGGAAGCCGGCGAGCAACTGCCCGCGGTAGGGCCTGGCGAAGCGCCCGAGGCGCAGCAGTGTCCCGGTCGAAGGCGCTTGGTGAATCTCCTTGCTGCACACGGGGCACTCTTCCTGGCCGGCAAGGAGGGGCGTTTCGCAGCTTGGGCACAGTCTCTGCGTCGTTGCTGCCGGCAGGCTGCCGCTGACGTGGAAATGCAATTGCCGCGTAAAGTGGTCGATCAGTCGTCCGGCTGCGATGTCGGCAGCGAGCGTGTAGTGCCAGTGCGCCAGGCGTGCCTCGGTCGCACACAGTTCGAGAGTGCCGACTCCGGCATGGTCGCTGCGCGACAGACTGAGGCCGGGCTGGTAAGGCCAGCTGCGCACACTCGCGTCGCCGGACGACATTGCCAGCAGGCGTGCGTTGCTGACCAGGATCAGTCCGGCTGCGAAGCGCAAGCTGGCGTCCAGGTCGATTTCCAGCCACGCCAGCACCTGCTCGTCGGCGGCCATTTCCGCGCGCACACGTGCCGACCATGCGAGCGGCAGCGCCGACGCTGCGGAATCGGCAAGTGCAACGAAGGCGGCGCCTTGGGAGGTGGGTGCGGAGGTGGGTGCGGAGGTCATCGGTAAGTGCTTTGCAAACAAGGCTGCCGGAGGCGTCTGGAGGCGGCAAGTATACTCGTCTTCAGCGCGCTGCCGAGCCCTGCTGACGGGGTGGCGAAAGCAGCGATCAGATCGTCAGGCGATCACCTTGCTGGCGGCGTGCAACTTGCAGGCGAGCGATGGTCGGCAGCAGATTGAGCCCGGTCGCGGCCAGGCATTGATGGGCACGGCTGATCAGTTCGTCGAAACTGCTGGCGACCGGGTCGCCGGCGGCGGCAAAGGCGATGGCGTTGCCGCTGTCGCACGACGGAAAGACCAGCGCGCGACCGTCGAAGGCGTCGGCGATGCGCTGGCTGCTGGCCTGGAAGCCGCGTTCGCGGCCGAGCAGGTTGACCGCTAGCAGCCCGCTATCGCTCAGGCGCGAACGGCAGGCCTGGTAGAAGGGCAGTGTGTCGAGGACGCCGGCGCGAGCCTTCTTGTCAAAGCCGTCGACCAGGATGTAGTCATAGCGGCTGTCGCCGGCGAGCATGTGTGCGGCGCCGTCACCGATCAGCACCCGCAGACGGCGAGGATCGTCGGGGAGTTTGAAGTGCAGTCGGGCGACGACTTCGACCTGGGGGTCGATTTCGACGGCGGTGATTTTCGTTTCTGGCAGCTGGTGGTAGATGAACTTGGCCAGCGATCCGGCCCCCAGCCCGATCAGCAAGGCTTCGCGTGGCCATGGCGGCTCGCGGAGCAATAGTCCGGCCATCATCTCGCGGGTGTAGGGAAGCTCAAGCGCGTTCGGGCGCTGCAGGCGCATCGCCCCCTGCACCCAGTCCGAAGAGAAGTGCAGGTAGCGCACTCCGGCCTTCTCGCTGACGTCGATCAAGCTTGCTGCCCTGCGCTCTCGCGGCCGCTGTCGCTGCCAGGGCAGCTGTCCTGCAAGTGCAGCCAGCAGCCCGCGAAAGCGCTCCGCGAAGACGCTTCTACTGGTGGGGCACACGGGTTGTTATCGCCGCCTGGTCGACCAGCGCTGCCGGATGTCGGAGGGGAGGGCATGGGGTTCTTGTTTTTCGCTGCACGGGAGCGCTTTGCCAGTCAGGATCATTCTTGCCGGGTTCTCCTGGTTCGTGCCGCTTGACGGTCAGTGATCTCGTCAATGCGGTGATCGTCAATTGACCCCTGACGCCTGAACTCGGTATACTAGCAAAGTTTTTCTGGCCTTGGCGCGGCCGTGCGACGGGTAGACGAAGAGGTTATATGGAATATCTTTTTTCTGTGGTTCTGGCGGTGCACCTCCTGGCAGCAGTGAGCGTGATCGGTCTCGTCCTGGTGCAGCACGGCAAGGGCGCTGACATGGGTGCTGCTTTTGGCAGTGGCTCTTCGGGCAGCCTTTTTGGCGCGACCGGTTCCGCCAATTTCCTTAGCCGCGCCACCGCGGTGCTGGCCACGGTCTTTTTTGTGACCAGTTTGTCGCTGGCGTATCTGGCAACGAGCGCACCAAAAACGACTGGCAGTGTGATGGAGGATGCGGTAAGATCTGCGCCTGTTCCGGCGCCGCCATCGGGTGCTGTTGAGCAGGGTCAGGTGCCAGCAAATCCTGACTCGAAGGCGAAAGATATTCCCCGGTAATCGGGTTTGAAAGCGGCGGCGAGAGAAGTTGTATGCGTGTATTCCTCGAAGTTCTCGCCTGCCGAGTGTAGTAATGCCGACGTGGTGAAATTGGTATACACGCTATCTTGAGGGGGTAGTGACTTCGGTCGTATGAGTTCGAGTCTCATCGTCGGCACCAGGAATGGTCATCCAAAATGGGTGGCTGTAAGTCTGAATCGAAGCGCTAGTGGGGCGGATCATGCTGGAAGGCTATTTCCCGGTACTTGTCTTCATACTGATTGGTGTGGCCTTCGGCCTCATGCCGGTGGTGATGGGGATGATGGTCGCTCCGCATCGTCCCGACAGCGCAAAGCTCTCCCCGTACGAATGCGGCTTCGAGGCTTTCGAAGATGCGCGCATGAAGTTCGATGTGCGCTACTACCTGATTGCCATCATCTTTATTCTTTTCGATCTCGAGGTCGCTTTCCTCCTGCCGTGGGCGACGATCTTCAAAGAGATTGTCGAGACCGATTCGGTAAAGTGGTTTGGTTTCATCGAGATGCTGATTTTCATCGCCATTCTGGTCGTTGGCTACGTGTATGCCTGGGCCAAGGGCGCGCTGGACTGGGAGTGAGCGATGGGAATTGACGGCATTCTGCAGGAAGGCTTCGTCACCACGACGGCCGACAAGCTGATCAACTACGTGCGTACCGGTTCGATGTGGCCCATGAGCTTCGGGCTTGCCTGTTGCGCCATCGAGATGATTCATGCCGGCTGTTCGCGCTACGACCTGGACCGTTTCGGCATTGTCTTTCGTCCCAGCCCCCGGCAGTCTGATGTGATGGTTGTCGCCGGGACTCTGACCAACAAGATGGCGCCGGCAATGCGCAAGGTTTACGACCAGATGGCCGAGCCGCGCTGGGTGATTTCGATGGGTTCCTGCGCCAATGGCGGTGGTTACTATCATTACGCCTACTCGGTGGTGCGTGGTTGTGACCGCATCGTTCCCGTCGATATCTATGTTCCGGGCTGTCCGCCGACGGCCGAGGCGCTGATTTATGGTCTGATACAGTTGCAGAACAAGATTCGTCGGACCAGTACCATCGCCCGCTGAACACAACCAATTGAGAGTGAGTCATGTCCGCCAAGCTGGAAGCGCTTAGCCAGAACCTGCAGCAGTGTCTCGGTGATCGAGTGAAGTCCCTGAAGTTGGCGTTCGGCGAGGTGACTCTCGAGGTGGAGGCCGCCGACTACTTCTCCGTCATGCTGTCATTGCGCGACGAGCCTGATCTCGCTTTTGAAGAGCTGATCGATCTGTGCGGTGTTGACTACTCGACGTATGGCAATGAGCCGCGCGAGGGCCGCCGCTTCGCGGCCGTCAGTCACCTGTTGTCGGTCGCCAAGAATTGGCGCCTGCGCGTACGCTGTTTTGCGCCTGATGACGATTTTCCGTCCTTGCCTTCGGTGACTTCGATCTGGAACAGCGTCAACTGGTTCGAGCGCGAGGCTTTCGACCTCTTCGGCATCGTTTTTCCGGGGCACGACGACCTGCGCAGGATTCTCACCGACTACGGCTTTATCGGCCATCCGTTCCGCAAGGATTTTCCGATTTCCGGTTACGTCGAAATGCGCTACGACCCCGAGCAGCAGCGCGTGATCTATCAACCGGTGACCATCGAGCCGCGCGAGATAACGCCGCGGATCGTTCGTGAAGCGACCTACGGGAACGCCGAAAATGCCTGAACTGCGCAACTTCACTCTCAACTTCGGGCCACAGCACCCGGCTGCGCACGGTGTGCTGCGGATGGTTCTGGAGCTTGACGGCGAAGTCGTCATGCGTGCCGATCCGCATATCGGTCTGCTCCACCGGGCGACCGAAAAGCTCGCTGAAACGAAGACCTGGATTCAGACGGTGCCGTACATGGACCGTCTCGACTACATGTCGATGATGTGCAACGAGCATGCTTATTGCATGGCTGTCGAACGCCTGCTGCAGGTCGAGGTACCGATCCGGGCGCAGTACATCCGGGTGATGTTCGACGAAATCACGCGCATCCTCAATCACCTCCTGTGGGTCGGCTGTCATGGCCTTGACGTCGGCGCGATGACCATGGTGCTCTACGCCTTCCGTGAGCGCGAAGATCTGGTTGATGCCTACGAAGCGGTTTCCGGTGCGCGCATGCACGCGGCCTACTACCGGCCGGGCGGCGTCTACCGCGACCTGCCCGATCGCATGTCGCAATACCAGGAGTCGAAGTGGAAGAGCGCCGCGCAGATCAAGCCCTTCAACGAGGCGCGCAGTGGTTCTCTGCTCGATTTTCTTGACGATTTCGCCGGCCGTTTTCCGAAATTGCTCGATGAGTACGAGACGCTGCTCACCGATAACCGGATCTGGAAGCAACGCCTGGTCGATGTGGCCATCGTCACTCCCGAGCGCGCGCTGCAGCGTGGTTTTACCGGTCCGATGCTGCGCGGTTCGGGTATTGCCTGGGATTTGCGCAAGAAGCAGCCTTACGAAGTTTATGACCGGGTCGAATTCGACATTCCGATTGGCAAGACCGGTGATTCCTACGATCGCTACCTGGTGCGCATGGAAGAGATGCGGCAGTCGAATCGCATCCTCAAGCAGTGTATCGACTGGCTACGGCAGAACCCGGGCCCGGTGATGTCCGACAACCACAAGGTTGCGCCACCCGATCGCGAAGCCATGAAGTCGAACATGGAAGAGCTGATTCATCACTTCAAGCTGTGTACCGAAGGCATGCACGTGCCGGAAGGCGAGGCCTATTCGGCCGTCGAGCATCCCAAGGGGGAGTTCGGTATCTACATTATTTCTGACGGGGCGAACAAGCCTTACCGCTTGAAGATACGTGCTCCGGGCTACGTGCACCTGTCGGCAATGGACGAGATGGCGCGTGGTCACATGCTGGCCGATGTGGTCACCATTATTGGTTCGCAAGACGTTGTTTTTGGCGAGATTGACCGCTGATGTTGACTTCAGAATCCCTCAAGAGAATTGACCGCGAAATCGCCAAGTATCCGGCGGACCAGAAGCAATCGGCGGTAATGGCCGCCTTGGCGATTGCCCAGGAGCAGCAGGGCTGGTTGTCCAGTGAAGCGATCGAGTGCGTTGCCAACTATCTCGGCATGGCGCCGGTAGCCGCCTACGAGGTGGCGACCTTCTACAACATGTACGACCTCAAGCCCGTCGGCAAGTACAAGCTGTCGGTGTGCACCAATTTGCCGTGCATGCTCAGCGGCGGTGTCGATGCCGGCGAGTATCTCAAGAACAAGCTGGGCATCGGCTATAACGAAACGACGCCGGATGGCCTGATCACTCTCAAGGAAGGCGAGTGCATGGGCGCTTGCGGCGACGCGCCGGTGATGATCGTCAACAATCGTCGGATGTGCAGCTGGATGAATCCCGAGCAAATCGACCAACTGCTGGTGGAGCTGAAGTAATGGCCATTCTCGGTGCAATCAACCCGATGTTGAGCCTTGGCCTGGATGGTGACAAGGCCTGGCGTCTGGCCGACTACGTCAAGCGTGGCGGTTACTCGGCGCTGCGGCGTATCCTGGAAGAGAAACAGACGCAGGAATTCGTCATCAACGAGGTCAAGAAATCGGTTTTGCGCGGTCGTGGCGGTGCTGGCTTCCCGACCGGTCTCAAGTGGAGTTTCATGCCCCGTTCGTTCCCCGGTGACAAATACGTCGTCTGCAATTCGGACGAAGGTGAGCCGGGTACTTTCAAGGATCGCGACATCCTTCGCTACAATCCGCATTCGGTGATCGAAGGGATGGCCATTGCTGCTTTCGCGATGGGCGCTGCGCGTGGTTACAATTATATTCACGGCGAAGTCTGGGAGATCTACGAGCGCTTCGAGGAGGCGCTCGACGAAGCGCGAGCGGCGGGCTTCCTGGGCAGCAATCTGCTCGGTTCCGGCTTCAACTTCGAGCTTTTTGCGCATCACGGTTACGGTGCCTACATCTGCGGCGAGGAAACCGCGCTGCTCGAGTCGATCGAAGGGAAGAAGGGCCAGCCTCGCTTCAAGCCGCCTTTCCCGGCTTCCTTCGGCCTTTATGGCAAGCCGACCACGATCAACAACACCGAGACCTTTGCCTCGATCCCGTACATCATCACCCTCGGTGGCGAGGCCTATCTCGATGCCGGCAAGGCGAACAACGGGGGCACAAAACTGTTCTCGATTTCGGGTCACGTCAAGCGGCCCGGGAACTACGAGATCCCGCTCGGAACGCCTTTCGCGACCCTGCTCGAAATGGCCGGTGGAATGCGCGGCGGTCGGCAGTTGAAGGGGTGTATCCCCGGCGGTTCGTCGTCGCCAGTAGTGCCCGGGCCGGCGATGATGGAATGCACGATGGATTACGATTCGATCAGCAAGGCCGGCTCGATGCTCGGCTCGGGCGCGGTCATCGTAATGGACGAAACGACCTGCATGGTGAAAGCGCTGGAGCGTCTTTCCTTCTTCTACTACGAAGAATCCTGCGGGCAGTGCACCCCCTGCCGCGAAGGGACCAACTGGCTGTACCGGGTCGTTAACCGCATCGAGACCGGGCGTGGGCGTGCCGACGACCTGGACCTCCTGTCAAGTGTCACTACCAACATCATGGGTCGCACCATCTGCGCGCTCGGCGACGCTGCGTCCATGCCGGTACAGAGCTTCATCAAGCATTATCACGACGAGTTCGCGTACCACATCGAACACAAGAAGTGCCTCGTGCCCGTTGATGTCCAGCGCGCCGGCAGCGGCTTCTTCACGGCAACGGCTTAAGGTACCAGACGATGGAAATCGAAATCGACGGCAAGATAGCGCAGGTGCCTGATGGCAGCACCATCATGGACGCTGCGCAGCAGTTGGGTGCCTATATCCCGCATTTCTGCTATCACAAGAAGCTGTCGATCGCGGCCAACTGCCGGATGTGCCTGGTACAGGTCGAGAAAGCGCCCAAGCCGCTGCCCGCCTGTGCAACGCCGGTGACCAACGGCATGAAAGTGTTCACGCATTCCGAGCTGGCGGTGACTGCCCAGAAAGGCGTGATGGAGTTCCTGCTGATCAATCACCCGCTCGATTGCCCCATCTGCGATCAGGGCGGCGAGTGCCAGTTGCAGGATCTGGCGGTGGGTTACGGCGGCAGTGCTTCCCGTTTTCAGGAAGCCAAGCGGGTTGTTTTCCACAAGGACGTCGGCCCCCTGATTTCGATGCAGGAAATGGCACGCTGCATTCACTGCACGCGCTGCGTTCGCTTCGGCCAGGAAATCGCTGGCGTCATGGAACTCGGCATGGCCAACCGCAACATGCACGCCGAGATCATGACTTTCGTCGGCCGCTCGATCGATTCCGAGCTGTCGGGTAACATGATCGACCTCTGTCCGGTCGGTGCGCTGACCTCGAAGCCCTTCCGCTATTCGGCGCGCAGCTGGGAGTTGTCACGTCGCAAGTCGGTCAGCCCGCACGACAGTATCGGTGCCAACCTGACCGTGCAGATCAAGAACAATGTCGTGATGCGTGTTCTGCCGCGTGAGAACGAAGAGGTCAATGAGTGCTGGATCTCGGACAAGGAGCGCTTCTCCTACGAGGCGCTCAATTCGCCGGCGCGGCTGACGCGGCCGATGATTCGCGTTGATGGTGCGCTCCGCGAAGTCGAGTGGAAGACGGCGCTGGACTACGTCGCGCATGCCCTGAAGGACATTACCCGCAGCAACGGTGGTGAGTCGGTGGCCTCTCTGGCGTCGCCGCATGCCACCCTGGAAGAGCTCTATCTGCTCCAGAAGCTGACTCGCGGTCTGGGCTCCGGGAGCGTCGATTTTCGTCCTCGTCGGCGTGATTTTAGCGCCGACGGCAAACTTGGCGGCACTCCCTGGTTGGGGCTGCGCCTTGCCGAGATCAAGGATTTGGATGCGGTCCTGGTCGTCGGTAGCTTCCTGCGCAAGGACCATCCGCTGTTCGCGCAGCGTCTGCGTCAGGTCGGCAAAAAATGGGGCAAAGTCAGCCTGCTGTCGGTAAGCGCCGACGATCCTTTGATCAACTTGCATGCGCAGCTGACAGTCAGTCCAGCGGACTTGCCTTCGGCATTGGCCAGGATCGTCAAGGCGGCTGCGCAGTTGAAGAACGAAGCGGTTCCGGAAGGGCTCGAGTCCGTCGCCCCATGTGCGACTAGTCAGGCCATCGCCGCCAGCCTGGTCGAAGGCGAGAAAGGCGCGATTTTCCTGGGCAATGTTGCTGAACAGCATCCGCACGCAGCGCAGCTGCATGCGCTGGCCTGCGAACTGTCGCGGCTTACCGGCGCCAGTTGCGGTTTCATTGGCGAAGCGGCCAACAGTGTCGGCGGCTACGTCGCCAAAGCCTTGCCGACGGCGCTGAACGCTCACGAGATGTTCGTTCAGCCGCGCCAGGCCTACCTGCTGCACGGCATCGAGCCGGAGCTCGACTGCCACAATCCGCAACAGGCGCTGGCGGCACTAAAGCAGGCTGCCCTGGTGGTGATGCTGACGCCTTTCGGTGATGGTGGTTGCAGCGAGTACGCCGACGTTCTGCTGCCGATTACCCCTTATACCGAGACCTCGGGGACCTTCGTCAATAGCGAAGGTCGTGTGCAGAGTTTCAACGGTGTCGTCCGTCCTTTGGGAGACGCCCGCCCGGGCTGGAAAGTCTTGCGCGTTCTCGGCAATCTGCTGTCGGTACCGGGCTTCGACTACGAATCGAGCGAAGAAGTGCGCGATGAAGTCATCGCCGCAGGCGAAGGCTTTGTGGATGGTTTGGACAACAAGGTCACTGCAGTTCCCTGCGTTGCGTGGTCGTTGATCAGCATTCCTGGTGGCCTGCAACGGGTGGCCGAGGTGCCGATCTATTCGGCTGACCCTCTCGCCCGTCGAGCAGCTGGACTTCAGAAGACCCACGACGCGCTGCCGCCGAGCGCTCGCATATGCGCCGCAACGCTGCAGGCCCTGTCCCTCAATGATGGCGTTTCGGTACGGGTCCGGCAGGGGAGCGGCGAAGTCGTGCTGACCGCCAAGGCCGACCCAACGGTGCCGGCGGGCTGTGTTCGGGTGGCAGCGGCGCATGTTTCGACCGCTGCGCTGGGTGAGATGTTCGGTGCGATCAACGTGGAGCGTGCATGATGCTTGATGCGCTGCGGGAACTGCTGCAAGGTCTCTTTGGCTCGGTTTTTCCATTGGTGTGGACGCTGCTCAAGATCGTTCTGATCATCGCGCCGCTACTGCTCTGCGTTGCCTACCTCACTTTCTGGGAAAGAAAGGTCATCGGCTGGATGCAGGTTCGCATCGGCCCCAACCGGGTCGGCCCCTGGGGGCTGATCCAGCCGATTGCCGATGGCTTGAAGCTGTTCCTGAAGGAGGTGGTTGTTCCGACCGGTTCGGACAAGAGTGTTTTTGTGATTGCCCCAATGTTCGCCTTCGCGCCGGCACTCGCGGCCTGGGCGGTGGTGCCGTTCAACGACACCCTGGTCCTGGCCAACGTCAATGCCAGCCTGCTCTACGTCATGGCCATCAGCTCGATCGGCATCTACGGGATCATCCTGGCCGGCTGGGCCTCCAATTCGAAGTACGCTTTCCTTGGCGGCATGCGCTCGGCAGCGCAGATGATTTCCTACGAAATCTCGATGGGACTGGCGCTGGTCGTCGTGCTGATGGTTTCCAATAGCCTGAACCTCGGCGACATTGTGAGTAGTCAGGGACGGGGGATTTTTGCCGACCACGGCGTCGGCTTCCTGTCGTGGAACTGGCTGCCGCTGCTGCCGATGTTTGTCGTCTATCTGGTGTCGATCGTCGCCGAAACCAACCGTGCGCCATTCGACATGGCCGAAGGTGAATCGGAGATCGTCGGTTTCCACTGCGAGTACTCGGGAATGGCTTTCGCGGTCTTCTTCCTGGCCGAATACGCCAACATGATTCTGGTGTCGACGCTCACCTCGCTGCTCTTTCTGGGCGGCTGGTTGTCGCCGGTCGGCTTCCTGCCCGACGGCCTGTTGTGGCTGTTCCTGAAAATCGCCGCGGTGTTGTTTTTCTTCCTCTGGATTCGCGCCACTTTCCCTCGCTATCGCTACGATCAGATCATGCGCCTGGGCTGGAAGGTTTTCATTCCGCTGTGCCTGATCTGGTTGGTCGTGGTCGGTTGCTGGATGATGTCGCCACTGAACATCTGGAAGTGAGAGGCTAGTCATGGGTTCGATGAAGGAAATTTTCAACAGCCTCCTGCTCAGGGAGTTGTTCAAGGGCATGTCGGTGACCGGGCGTTACATGTTTGCCCGCAAGATCACCGTTCAGTATCCGGAAGAAAAAACGCCGCAAAGCTTCCGCTTTCGTGGCCTGCATGCACTACGTCGCTATCCCAACGGCGAGGAGCGTTGTATCGCCTGCAAGTTGTGCGAAGCGGTTTGCCCGGCGCTGGCGATCACCATTGAATCCGACCAGCGCGAAGACGATTCACGGCGTACGACGCGCTACGACATTGATCTGACCAAGTGTATTTTCTGTGGTTTCTGCGAAGAGGCCTGCCCGGTTGACGCCATCGTTGAGACGCGGATTTTCGAGTATCACGGGGAGACGCGCGGCGACCTCTACTACACCAAGGCAATGCTGCTGGCCAATGGTGACCGTTACGAAGAGCAAATCGCCGCTGACCGCGAACTCGACTCGAAATACCGCTAACAGGCCTACGCGATGGAATTCAAGACCTTCGTTTTCTACTTTTTCTCGGCGATCCTGGTGTTTGCCGGCCTGCGCGTGATTACCTCGCGCAATCCGGTGCATGCAGCGCTGTTTCTTGTCCTTGCCTTCTTTTCGGCGGCCGGTGTCTGGATGCTGCTGCAGGCCGAGTTCCTGGCTATCGCGCTGATCCTGATCTACGTCGGGGCGGTGATGGTGCTCTTCCTTTTTGTGGTCATGATGCTGGACATCAACCTCGATCGTTTGCGCGAAGGCTTCTGGAGCTACTTGCCCCTGGGCTCGATCATTGCCTTGCTGATGGTCACCGAAATGGCCCTGGTCCTCGGTGGCAACTACTTCGGCCTGTTTGAAAGCGGCGTGCCGCAGGCGACCGCCGAAGTGAGCAACGTCAAGGCGGTTGGCCGTTTGATCTTCACCGAGTACGTCTATCCCTTCGAGCTGGCATCGGTCATCCTGCTCGTGGGGATTGTCGCCGCGGTGGCCCTGACGCAGCGCGGCAAGCGCAAGAACAAGTCGGTCAACCCGGCGCAGCAGGTGTTTGTCAAGGCCGCGGACCGGGTTCGCGTGCTGCAGATGCCGGCCGAAAAGCGAGATTGACCGCGCCGTCGGCGCAGAGCTGAAAGAAGACTGAGAATAAGAGCGGGCGGCAGCCACTTGCCGCCCCGAGCAGAAGGAATCAGGGAGGCATCTTGCTTACACTGTCGCATTTTTTGATCCTCGGCGCGATCATGTTCGCGATCAGCGTCGTCGGCATCTTTCTCAACCGAAAAAATCTGATCATCATCCTGATGTCGATCGAGTTGATGCTGCTGGCGGTGAATATGAACTTCATCGCTTTCTCGCACTTCATGCAGGACCTTGCCGGGCAGGTTTTCGTCTTCTTCATCCTGACTGTTGCTGCCGCCGAGGCGGCGATCGGGCTGGCGATTCTGGTGGTGCTGTTCCGCAACCTGAAGACCATCCATGTGGATGATCTGGACAGCCTGAAGGGTTGAACATGGAAATGCAAAAGCTCTACCTCCTGGTTCCGCTGGCGCCACTTTTTGGCGCCATCATTGCCGGCCTCTTCTGTCGGGTGATCCCGCGCTGGGTGGCGCACACGGTGACCATCGCCGGTGTGGCGATCGCCTTCATCGCTTCCTATATGATCTTCAAGGATGTGCAGGCCGGTAACACCTTCAACGGCCCGGTTTATCGCTGGCTGACCTCCGGTGATTATCATTTTGAGGTCGGTTTTCTGATCGATCAGCTGACGGTCACCATGATGCTGGTGGTCACTTTTGTATCGTTGATGGTGCATATCTACACCATTGGCTACATGCAGGATGATCCCGGCTACAATCGCTTCTTCAGCTACATTTCGCTGTTTACCTTCTCGATGCTGATGCTCGTGATGAGCAACAACTTCATGCAGCTGTTCTTTGGTTGGGAAGCCGTCGGCCTGGTCTCCTATCTGCTGATCGGTTTCTGGTACACCCGACCAACGGCTATTTTTGCGAACATGAAAGCCTTCCTGGTCAACCGCGTTGGTGACTTCGGCTTCATCCTCGGTATTGGCCTGGTGCTTAGCCACTTCGGTACTCTCGACTATGCGGCCGTCTTCGCCAAGTCGTCCGCACTTGCGGCGACGACGATCCCGCTGTTCGGCGCCGGTAGTGAAGTGGCGCTGATGTCCGCGATTTGCATCCTGCTATTCATCGGTGCCATGGGCAAGTCGGCACAGGTGCCGCTGCATGTCTGGCTGCCCGATTCGATGGAAGGCCCGACGCCGATCTCGGCCCTGATCCACGCGGCGACGATGGTCACCGCGGGTATTTTCATGGTCGCGCGCATGTCACCGCTGTTCGAGTTGTCGGACACCGCGCTGTCCTTCGTCATCGTCATCGGCGCGATCACGGCGCTGTTCATGGGTTTTCTTGGCGTCATCCAGAATGACATCAAGCGCGTCGTCGCCTATTCGACGCTGTCGCAACTGGGTTACATGACTGTGGCGCTGGGTGCTTCGGCCTACTCGGTGGCGATCTTCCACCTGATGACGCACGCTTTCTTCAAGGCCCTGCTGTTCCTGGCCGCGGGTTCGGTGATCATCGGCATGCACCACGACCAGGACATCCGCAACATGGGCGGCCTGCGCAAGTACATGCCCATTACCTGGATCACCTCCCTGATCGGATCGCTGGCGCTGATTGGAACGCCTTTCTTCTCCGGTTTCTACTCCAAGGATTCGATCATCGAGGCGGTGGCGCTATCGCACATCCCGGGTTCCGGCTTCGCCTACTTCGCGGTGATGGCGAGTGTCTTCGTCACCGCTCTCTACGCGTTCCGCATGTACTTCCTGGTCTTCCACGGGGAAGAACGCTTCGGTAAGGCGGCGCATCATGAGCAGGTGGTGCACGTCAAGGCTGGTGCTCACGCTGCTGATGACCATCACCACGAGGCGCACGATGACGCCCATGGCGAAGAACACCATGGCCTGGCTCCAGGGCAGAAGCCGCACGAGACGCCCTGGGTGGTGACCCTGCCGCTGATTCTGCTGGCGATCCCCTCGGCCATCATCGGCTTCATCACCATCGAGCCGATGTTGTTCGGCGACTTCTTCAAGGGCGCGATTTTCGTCGATAGCGAAGCGCATCCGGTGATGGAAGAGCTTGCTCATCACTTCCACGGCGCTTTCGCCATGGCCACACACGCGGTGACTACGGCCGTTTTCTGGCTGGCGCTGCTCGGTGTGGTCGCCGCCTGGTACCTGTACATGAAACGCCCGGATATTCCGGTCGCCATCAAGGCCCGCCTTGACGGGGTGTATACGCTGCTCGACAACAAGTACTATTTCGACAAGTTCAACGAAGTGGTCTTTGCCGGTGGTGCGCGTTTGCTCGGCCGCGGGCTGTGGAAGGGTGGCGATGTCGGCGTGATCGACGGAATGGTCGTCAACGGTGCCGTGCGCCTGGTCCGCTGGTTCGCGACCCTGGCACGCTTCTTCCAGAGCGGCCACATTTACCACTACGCTTTTACGATGATTATCGGCGTGTTCGTCTTGATGACCCTTTGGGTCACGCGCGCTTGAGCTAGACAAAGACTGGGAACGATATGTTAGCCACGCCGCTTCTCTCGCTTGCCATCTGGGTACCGATCCTTGCCGGTTTTGTAGTCCTGGCGACCGGCGCCGATCGCAATGCACCCCTCGCCCGGATGCTTGCCCTGTTGGGGGCTATCGCCGGCCTGCTGGTGACTATTCCGCTCTACACGGGTTTTGACCTGAACACGCCAGCTATGCAGTTCGTCGAACTGCATAGCTGGATTCCGCGTTTCAACGTCAATTATCACCTCGGCGTCGATGGCATCTCGATGCTCTTCGTGCTGCTCAACAGCTTCATCACGGTGACCGTGATTCTCGCCGGCTGGCAGGTCATCAATAGCCGGGTTGCTCAGTACAACGCCGGCTTCCTGATCATGTCCGGCCTGTTGAACGGGATTTTTTCGTCGTTGGATGGCGTGCTGTTCTACGTCTTCTTCGAAGCATCCTTGATTCCCCTGTACCTGATCATCGGCATCTGGGGCGGTTCCAACCGGGTCTATGCGGCGTTCAAGTTCTTCCTGTTTACCCTCATGGGCTCGCTGCTCTTCCTGCTTGCGCTGCTCTATCTGTTTGTCGAGTCAGGCGGCAGCTTCTCAATTCTCGACTGGCACAAGTTACCGCTCGGTCTGAGCGCGCAAACCTGGCTCTTCCTTGCCTTCCTGGTCGCCTTTGCAGTCAAGGTGCCGATGTGGCCGGTGCATACATGGTTGCCCGACGCGCACGTCGAAGCACCGACAGGAGGATCGATCGTCCTGGCAGCCATCGCCCTGAAGCTGGGTGCCTACGGTTTCCTGCGGTTCTCGCTGCCGATCGCCCCCGATGCCTCGCACGAACTGTCCTGGCTGCTCATCACCCTGTCGCTGATCGCGATTATCTATATCGGCTTTGTCGCCCTGGTCCAGGAAGACATGAAGAAGCTGGTGGCCTATTCGTCGATTGCCCACATGGGCTTCGTTACCCTCGGCTTCTTCATGTTCAATGCCCTCGGTATCGAAGGGGCCCTGGTACAGATGATTTCGCACGGCTTCGTTTCCGGCGCGATGTTCTTCTCGATCGGCGTGATGTACGATCGTATGCACTCGCGGCAGATTGCCGACTACGGCGGCGTGGTCAATTCGATGCCCAAGTTCGCCGCCTTCTTCATGCTCTTCGCAATGGCCAACGCGGGCCTGCCGGCCACCTCCGGCTTCGTCGGCGAATTCATGATCATCCTGGCGGCGGTGGACTACAACTTCTGGGTGGCCTTCGCTGCTGCCACGACGATGATTGTTGGCGCCGCCTATACCTTGTGGATGTACAAGCGCGTGGTCTTTGGGGCGGTCGCCAACCACCATGTCGCCGAGCTTACCGACATCAATCGTCGGGAGTTCCTCATTTTCGTGTTGTTCGCTGCTGGCGCGCTGGGCATGGGTCTCTATCCGCAGCCCTTTACTGAAGTCATGCACAGCTCGGTCAATGAGCTACTGCGTCACATCGCTCTCAGCAAGATCCAATAATTGGTAGCCGCTATGACTCTTGCCGATATGCAGTTCCAGGTCCCCGATCTTCGCCTCGCGAGCGCGGAGATCTTCATGTTGTTGATGGCTTGCGTGATCCTGATCGTTGATCTCTTCGTCAAGGACCGCAAGCGGACGGTGATTTTCGTTGCCACTCAGCTGACGCTGGTCGGCGCGGCAGTGGTCACTTTTGCGACCAGTACCGGCGAGATCGGCTACACCTTCAGCAACATGTATGTCGGCGACCTGATGGGTGACCTGCTGAAGCTACTGGTTTACCTGACGGTGATCATCGTCCTGTTCTATTCGCGCGATTACATCCTCGAGCGCGAGCAGATGGCCAGAAGCGAGTACTACGTACTGGCGCTGTTCGCTACCCTCGGCATGATGGTGATGATTTCGGCGAACCACTTCCTGACCGTTTATATCGGTCTCGAACTCCTTTCGCTGTCGCTCTACGCGCTGGTGGCGATGAATCGTGATTCGGTGCCGGCCACCGAGGCGGCAATGAAGTACTTCGTGCTCGGGGCTTTGGCTTCCGGCCTGCTGCTCTACGGCATGTCAATGATCTATGGCGCCACCGGGACCCTGGAGATCACCGCGGTTGCTGAGCGCCTGTACACAGGCCAGGCCAACAAGCCCATTCTGGTTTTCGGCCTCGTTTTCCTGGTCTCGGGCATCGCTTTCAAGCTCGGTGTGGTTCCCTTCCACATGTGGATTCCAGACGTTTATCACGGCGCGCCGACAGCGGTTGCCTTATTCATCGCCAGCGCTCCGAAGCTCGCAGCGTTTGCGATCGTCATGCGCATGCTGGTCAACGGCCTGATCGTCCTGGTGCAGGACTGGCAGACGATGTTGATTCTGCTGGCGGTGCTGTCCATGGCCGTCGGCAACATCGCCGCCATCGCTCAGACCAATCTAAAGCGCATGCTCGCCTATTCGGCCATTTCGCACATGGGCTTCATGCTCCTTGGGCTGGTCTCTGGCGTCGTTGGTGGCGATGCGCGCTTTGCATTGAATGCCTACAGCTCGTCGATGTTCTATGTCATTACCTATGTACTGACCAGCGCCGGAACCTTCGGCATGATTCTCCTGCTCGCACGCGGCGGCCTCGAATCGGACCAGATCGAGGACTTCAAAGGGCTCAACAAGCGGAGTCCATGGTTTGCTGCGGTAATGATGATGATGATGTTCTCGATGGCAGGGATCCCTTTCTTTGTCGGCTTCTTCGCCAAGTTCTCGGTCCTGCAGGCGGTCGTTGCCAGTGGCAACCTGTGGCTGGCGGTCGTTGCCGTGTTGTTCTCGCTGATTGGTTGTTTCTACTACCTGCGCATCGTCAAGATCATGTACTTCGACCAGCCGACCAATACCACGCCGATCCATGCCCCGCTGGACATGAAGATTCTGATGTCGGCCAACGGTCTGGCGGTAGCTTTGCTGGGAATTTTCCCGCAAGCGCTGATGTCTCTTTGTGCGTTCGCTCTTCTGCGCTCGCTGTGACCACGGCGTAGCTCGACCGGAACGCCCCGCCAGCCGGGGCGTTTTCATTGGGAGTCCCGAAATGAAAGCCGATTACCCGCACCTGCACGAGGAGCAACTCGAGAGCACGCAGGTCTTTCGTGGCCGCCTGCTCGACGTCCGCCTTGACCGCGTGCGCCTGCCGGACGGCGAAGAGTGTCAACGCGAATACGTACGCCACCAGGGTGCGGTGGCGGTCATCGCGCAGCTGGACAATGGTCAGTTGCTTCTCGTTCGCCAGCACCGTTATCCCTTGCGCCGTGCCTTTCTCGAGTTGCCGGCCGGAAAAATCGATCCCGGCGAGGTCATCCTCGACACCGCCACGCGGGAGCTGCGTGAGGAAACCGGATATAGCGCTGCCGATTGGCGCCATCTCGGCGTAATGCATCCCTGTGTGGGCTATTCGGACGAGCGCATCGAGATCTTCCTGGCGCGCGGCGTACGCCGTGAAGCCGAGCAGAACCTGGACAGCGGGGAGTTCATGGATGTCCTGAGCCTGTCTCTTGAAGACGTTCTCGCGGCCATAAAGTGCGGTGAGATCACCGACGCCAAGACCATCACCGGCCTGTTCTGGGCGGAGAAGGCCATTCTCGCTGGCTGGTGAGCTGTGCCAATTCAAGGGCCTCTCTTTCCCGCTGCGAGTGTCGCCCGCGCTCGGCTTCCGCATCGTGCTTGAATGACTTCCGAAAAAGTAGAATTGGCGTCTCGTGACCCCTATGACAGCTAGTCGGATCTCCCTTGAAGAGTTTCACGGCCTATCTTGAGCGTCTGACCGTTGCGCGACGCGTCTACGGCTTTACTGCCGTGGCGCTTCTTGCGCTGCTCGCGGTCGGGGGGTCGCTCTTTGCCGGCGGGCAGCGTCTTGAAGAGCCCACCAGTCAGTCCTATCGGCAGGCGCACGCCGCGCTGGCGATGGTCAGGGAGCTGCGCTATCAGCTGCTCTCCATGCAGCTACTACTGCGCGACCTGATCGGTGGAGAAAAGGGGGGCCGGCGAACGGCACTCGAACCGCAGCTGGCCGCCGTTGACGCGCGCTTTCTCGAAGGCTTGCAGCAGCTGCGCGCTTTACATGCGGGCGATCAGCAAGACCTTGCGCAGGCCGAAGTCCTCTATCGAGCGCTGATCAGCGATCATGCTGGTGGCATCGAGGCGCGGCAAAGCGGTCCAGTGCAGAGTGCCGGGCGGCGCAGCCTGGCATCGACCTCCGGGAATCCTGCGCTGCTACTGAGCCAACAGCTCGAACGGATTGGCGAAGCAGCGTCGGCCGAAATCCAGCGCCTGCAGGCCCTCGCCAGCGATGTCCAGCACGGCGAGCAGCGGCAGCGGGCGATCTCTCTGATTGTCGCCTGCGCGGCGCTGTTGTTGCTGGCCGCCGCCTTTCTGGCCCGCTCGCTCGTGCGGCCGCTACAGCGCCTGAGTGAGAGCATTGCCAGCCTCGCGCAGGGCAGGTTCGAACAGGCCATTCCCTGCCAGGAACAGGACAGCGAAATCGGCGAGATCGGGCGGCATGTCGCGACCCTGAAAAGTGCCTATCAAGGAATGGCGGCGCAGCGCTGGATCAGGACCAATATCTCGGCTGTTTCGAGAGAGCTGCGACAGGCCGCGAGCTTCACCGATCTGGGTGAGAAACTGATGGCCGGCCTGATGCCTTTGCTGGGTGCTGCGCAAGGCGCTTTCTTCATCGTCACCGAGAAGCGCCAGACCCTGAAAATGATCGCCACTTACGGCGTCGACCGGCACGCCGAGCTGGCCATCATCGCGTTTGGTGAAGGGCTGGTCGGACAGTGCGCGAGCGACGGCCGCTTGCGGGTGATCAGCGACCCGCCCGAGGGCTATGTGCGCATTCGCTCCGGGCTGGGTGAGGCCGCCGCCAAGGCCATTCTGTTGGCGCCCGTGATGCGCGCCGAGCGATCGCTGGCGGTCATCGAACTGGCTTCATTGCGTGCTTTCAGCGACGATGAGCGAGCGGTCCTCGATGGCTTGCTGCCGATCGTGGCCATGAATCTCGAGATCATCGAACGCAATACGCGTACCGAGCGACTGCTCGAGGCGACTCAGCAACAGGCCGAACAGTTGGAAAAACAGGCCGCCGAGCTGGCGGCGATGGAGGAGCACAGCCGCCTGATCCTGGGCTCGGTGAGTGATGGCATTCTCGGCCTCGACCGCGATGGCCTGCTGATTTTCGCCAATCCGGCAGTCCTCCGCCTGCTCGGCTACACCGCGGCAGAGATTTTCCGCCAGCCCTTCCACGAGTTGGCACACTACGCCTATGCCGATGGTCGTGATCTTCCCTACGCCTGCTGTGCGATGCATCTGACCGCGCAGGATGGACAGACGCGCCAGGTCGACAACGAAGTACTGTGGCGCAAGGATGGCACGCCCTTGGCTGTCGAGTACGCTACGACGCCGTTCCACAAGGCCGATGTTCTGGTCGGTACGGTCATCGTTTTTCGCGACATCACCGAGCGTCGCGCCGCGGAAGCGCGTCTTCGACAGGCACACGACGAGCAGACGGCGATTCTTGAAACCGCCAGCCTCGGGATCGCATTCATTAAGGAAGGCGTTTTTGTCAACGTCAACCGCCGCCTGGGTGAATTGCTCGCTTGCGCTGCCGAGGATCTCATTGGCAGGCAGGCGACGCTTTGTGTTCCGGAAGGCGCCTACCCGCTTGCCGACGGAGGCTTCAACAGCGGCTTGACGCCTGGCGAGATCCTGGTGCGGGTGATCGAACTGCAGCGCCAGGACGGCGCGCGCTTCTGGTGTCGGGTCAGCGGACGGGCGGTCGACGCCGCTTCGCTGGGGCAGGGAACGGTGTGGACCTTCGAAGACGTGAGCAAGGAACGTGAGGCTGCCGAAGCGATGCAGCGCTCGCAGGAGTTGGCCGAGGAAACGCTACGCATGAAAACGGGTTTTCTGGCCAACATGAGTCATGAAATTCGCACTCCGATGAACGCCATCATCGGCATGTCGCATCTGCTCGCCGAGACCGAGCTGAGCGCATGCCAGCGCGACTATGCAAAAAAAATCCGCGACTCGGGGCGGCATCTGCTGGCCATCGTCGACGACATTCTCGACTTTTCCAAGATCGAGGCAGGCAAGTTGATGATCGAGCAGGCCGAGTTTGCGCTCGCTGACGTTCTTGAGCAGACACTCGACCTGATGCGAGCCAAGAGCAAGGGCAAAGGACTGCAAGTACTTATTTCCCTCGATCCTTCGCTGCCGCCGCGACTCGTCGGCGACTCCTTGCGTTTGGGGCAGATTCTGATCAACTACACCAACAACGCGGTCAAGTTCACGGAGCAGGGCGAGGTGGAGATCCGGGTCAGTGTCCGTGACAGCGATGCGCAAAGCCTGCTGCTCCATTTTGCCGTCAGAGACACCGGCATCGGCTTGACCGGTGAGCAGATGTCGCGACTGTTCGAAAGTTTTTCTCAGGCCGATACCTCCACCACCCGTCGTTTTGGCGGCACCGGTCTCGGTCTGGCGATTTCCAAAAAGCTTGCCGAACTGATGGGGGGCGAAGTTGGCGTCAGCAGCGAGTACGGCAAGGGCTCGACCTTCTGGTTCACCGCGCGGCTGCGCCTCGCCGCTCACACGCCGCAAGCTACCGTGGCTGCGCCGGGAGAGGAGCTGCGCTTGCCGAGTGGCGAGGCCGAGGCCGAGGCGTCCCAGGACCTGTTTGCCGCACCATTGTTCGAGGCGCCCAGGGTTGACCAGGTGCGCTTGCGGCAGGTCTGTGGCAAGCTCTCGGCTTTGCTGATCGACAGCGACTCGGAAGCAGGCGACTTCCTCGCTACCGAGGCGGCAAGGCTGCGCGCAGCCTTTGGCGGCAGCTATCGGGCGATTGAACTGGCGGTACGCGCTTACGACTATGAGGCGGGGCTGGCTGCGCTGCGCACCGCGGCCGCTGCGGCCGGGATTGCAGTTTGACCAAGACGGGTGATCGATATGGACGCACTGCACTTCAACGACAAAGCCACCATCCTGGTGGTCGACGACACGCCAGACAATCTGGCGCTGATGTCGGCGTTGCTCAAGAACACCTACAGGGTGAAAGTTGCCAACCACGGCGACAAGGGACTCCGGATCGCGACATCGGTGACACCTCCTGATCTGATTCTGCTGGATGTGATGATGCCGGATATCGACGGTTACGAGGTCTGTCGACGCCTGAAGGCCGACCCCAGGACCTGCCACATTCCGGTCATCTTCCTGACCGCCCGATCGGAACCCGAGGACGAGCAGAAGGGGCTGGCACTCGGCGCTGCCGACTATATTACCAAGCCGATCAGCCCTCCGATTCTGCTCGCCCGTGTGGCGACTCAGCTGACACTGAAGGCCAGTTCCGACTTTCTTCGTGACCGGAATGACTTCCTGACCGCCGAGGTGGAGCGGCGGACGCGCGAACTCGAGGCGGTTCAGGACGTGACCATTCTGGCGCTGGCGTCGCTGGCGGAAACCCGCGATGCCGAAACCGGCAAGCACATCCTGCGTACGCAGCGTTACGTCAAGGCACTGGCCGAAAAGTTGCGGACGCATCCGCGTTTCTCGGGCTTCCTCACCGAGCAGAATATCAAGACGCTGTTCAAATCCGCGCCCCTGCACGATATTGGCAAAGTCGGCATCCCCGACCGCATCCTCTTGAAGCCAGGTCGTTACGAGCCGCATGAGCTTGAAATCATGAAGAATCACACCCTGCTTGGCAGGGATGCCATTCAGCTCGCCGAAGACTGGCTGGGCACACGGGTGGAGTTCCTGACCATCGCCAAGGAAATCGCCTTCTGCCATCAGGAAAAGTGGGACGGCAGTGGCTATCCGGAAGCGCTGGTGGGTGACAGCATTCCGGTCTCGGCTCGGCTGATGGCGGTCGCCGACGTTTATGACGCGCTAATCAGTCGGCGCGTTTATAAGCCGGGGCTATCGCATGAGAAGGCAGCGCAAATCATCGTCGAGGGGCGTGGTAGCCATTTCGACCCGGATATGGTCGATGCCTTTATCGAGATTCAGGACGAGTTTCGTGAAATTGCGCAGCTCTATCCGGACTCTGACGGCGACTTCCAGAAGAAAATCGAGTTTCTTGCGCAGGCTGTCGCCGACCAGGCTTGAGCGAGCGTCCAGCGCTCCCTAGCGCTCCGCCGCTGTCGCTTCCGAATCAGCGAGCGGCGCCTGTTTCTCGCCAGCGAGCGCCTGGACGGCCGCCCGCAGTTCAAGGACCTCGCTTTCCAGGCGCGCCACGCGCTCGGCAAGTTCCGCGTTCGCGCCGCCGCTAGCCGTGGCCTGCGCTTCACCCGACTGGAGAGGCTCCGGCGCTCCGCACAGCAGGTGCACCCAGCGATGCTCCCGAGAACCCGGCTGTTTGGGGAGTTTAATGACCATTGCGCCGCCGCTGCGCGCCGTCAATTCCTCGAGATACGCTTCAACCGACGAGGCATCGTCGAAGCGATACAAGCGCTCGCAGTTGGCACGCAACTCACTGACCGTTTGCGCGCCGCGCAGCATGAGCATCGCCAGCAAGGCGACACCGGCCGCGGGCACGCCGTACACCTTGGCAAAATTTTGTGCATAGCGGAGAACGCGGCCCGAGGCGCCGTAAGTTTCAAGGACCAACAGACGGCTGCGCAGTTCTTCGAGCGTTGTTTGCAGTTCGCTATCGCTGGCGTGGATCACCGGCTCGCGCGCGGTTTTCTGGTTGCAGCCGGCACTCAAGCTGTTCAGCGTCAGCGGATAGGCGTCTGGTGTCGTCTTTTCCTTTTCGATCAACACTCCGAGGATGCGCGATTCGAGAAAGCTCAGCTCTTGCGGGGGGGCGGACGCTAGGGTCATGCTTGGCTCCATTCTCGGTCGATCGGCAGGCTAGGCTGCGCCAGGGCAGTGAACTTGGTCCTCAAGTGAGCAACTGCCCGTGTTCGCGTGAGCTGTGGAAGCCGACACTCGGCCACTTCTCGCTGGTCACCTCGAGGTTGTAGCGTGTGCTGGCCAGGTAAACGGGATTGCCGTCGACATCCCTGGCCATGCGGTGCAGTTGCTGGCGCTCGAAATTGCGCCGCGTGTTGGCATCGGGGAAAGTCAGCCAGCGGGCGGTGTAGATGTCGGCCGATTCGAAGATGGCATCGACCTTGTACTCGCTTTGCAGGCGCTGGGCAACCACTTCGAACTGCAGCGTGCCGACGGCGCCGAGTAGCAGCGCGCCGCTGCCGAGGTTCTCGAAGACCTGGATCGCGCCCTCTTCGCCGAGCTCCTGCAGCCCTTTCTGCAACTGCTTGCTTTTCAGCGGGTCGCGCAGCCGTGCTACCCGAAAGAGCTCCGGCGAGAAATAGGGGATGCCCTTGAAAGCCAGCACCTCGCCTTCGCTGAGGCAATCGCCGATGTGCAGGTTGCCGTGGTTGTGTATGCCGATGATGTCGCCAGCAACGGCGTCTTCCATCAACAGGCGCTCATTGGCCATGAAAGTCAGCACGTTGGCCAGTTTCATTTCGCGATCGAGGCGAACGTGTTTGACCTTCATTCCCGGGGTGTAGCGGCCCGAGCAGACGCGGAAAAAAGCAATCCGGTCGCGGTGCTTGGGGTCCATGTTGGCCTGGATCTTGAAGACAAAGCCACTGAATGCTGCTTCAGCGGGTTGCACGATGCGCTCGCCACCGTTGCGTTCCTGTGGTGGCGGTGCCCAGTTGAGCAGCGCTTCGAGAATTTCCTGGACGCCGAAGTTATTGATTGCCGAGCCGAAGAAGACGGGCGACTGGCGGCCGGCGAGAAAACCGGCCAGCTCGAAAGGCCCGCTCGCCCCCTGGATCAGCTCGACGTCTTCGCGCAGTTTGGCGACCTCGGTGGGGAACTGCGCGTCGAGCAGTGGGTTGGCCAGACCGTCGAGGCGCTCTGACTCGCTGCGCCTTTCCTGCCCAGCGGCGAAATGCAGCAGGCGGTCGTTGAGCAGGTGATAGACGCCACGAAAAGTCTTGCCCATGCCGATCGGCCAGGTGATCGGCGCGCATTCGATGCCGAGCACCGATTCGATTTCCTCGAGCAGCTCGAAAGGTTCGCGGACCTCGCGGTCGAGCTTGTTGACGAAAGTGATGATCGGCGTGTCGCGCATGCGGCAGACATTGAGCAGCTTGATCGTCTGCGCCTCGACGCCCTTGGCGGCGTCGATGACCATCACCGCCGCATCGACAGCCGTCAGCACGCGGTAGGTGTCTTCGGAGAAATCTTCGTGCCCGGGTGTGTCGAGCAGATTGACGGTGTGTCCCTGGTAGTCGAACTGCATCACCGAGCTGGTCACCGAAATGCCACGCTGTTTCTCGACCTCCATCCAGTCCGAAGTGGCGTGGCGAGCGCTCTTGCGCCCCTTTACCGTTCCCGCGAGCTGGATCGCGCCGCCGAAAAGCAGCAGCTTTTCGGTCAGCGTCGTCTTGCCGGCGTCAGGGTGGGAAATGATCGCAAAGGTCCGCCGCTTGGCGACATCGCGCTGGATGTCAGGCGGAAAGGCGCTTTCGCTGTGGCTGTCGTGCGGGGAGTCGTTGGCTGTGCTGGCGGTGGTGCTCATCAGGAAACTTTCGGCGGCAGGAAAACAAAAGCCGCCGGCCGGGCAGATGAAGAATGACCCGCTGGCGGTGCGCAGGCCGAACTATAGCAAGACTGGGCGCGCGCTGGAACCGCGCTGCCTCTGGCCCGTCACTTGATGTCGAGCGCCCACTGAATCACGTATTTGGCGGCGAAGCCGAGCATGCCGAAGGTCAGGCCCAGGAAGATCACGAAAGTTCCGAGCTTGCCGGCCTTGGCCTCCCACGCCAGTTGTCCGACGATGAACAACATGTAGAGAATGAATGATCCAAGACCGACGGAAAGACCAAAGGCAGCAATCTGTTCCTCGGAGAATCCAAGCATCGACTCGTTCACTGGGCTCGTGGACGCTCAGGTAAGGCGCTGGCATCAACCAGCGCGCGGTAAGCGTGCCAACTGGCGTGGCCGAGCACGGGAATGAGCAGGATCAGACCGAGCATGGCCGTCGCAAAACTGATCAGTACCAGCAACATGATCAGTGCCGCCCAAACGGCCATTGGGCCAGGGTTGGCGAGAACGACCCGCCAGCTGGTCAGGACCGCCATCAGCAGGTTGCTGCGCCGGTCGAGCAGCAAGGGCATGGCGACGATGCTGGAGGCGAAAATCGGCGCTGCCAGTACGCCACCCATGGCCAGCCAGGTTTCGAACAGGAGATTGTCTCGACTCAGTACGACGTAGCGCAGGAAGTCGGCTGGCGCGTTGATGGGCACCGGGGCGAGCAGGGTAATCAGCGCCGCCGAGGTGACTACCCATCCCGTGCCGGCCAGTGCCAGCAGAAGGCCGAAGCGTACCAGGCACCAATAACCGCCCGATTCCATGAAGCGGGATTGCTGCCAGCTCAGCCAGGTGTCCCGTAGCAGTGACCAGCCGATGCTGCGGTCATGTTCGACGGCGCGACTCATGGCGTACAGACTGGTCGCCAGCACCGGGGCCACGACCAGAAAGCCGGAGAAGGCGCCGGCCAGCAGCCAGAAATGCTGGTAGGCGTTGGCTAACAGCGCGAGGCCGAAAGCAGCCAGCAAGACCCCATGCGCCAGACTCAGGGGGCCGCAACGGCGCAGGTCGCGCCAGCCCAGACGCAGCCACTGCAGAGGCGCGCTCAGGGGGACGACGAGCACCTGAGGCTGCAGCGGGGAGATCTCGAGCGGGGGAGGGGTCATGAGGGTCGCGAGTTGGTCATTGCGGAAATGAGTTTAGTGCACTGCGGCGCTCTTGGCGAGCCCGTGCGCATTGCTGAACGCACACTTTCCGCACGCTGCTCGCCGGCCTGTCGCTCAATTTTTCAGCCAGTGCCGTACACCGCGGCCAGCCGCGTGGCCGCTGGCGAGGCAGGCGGAGAGCAGATAACCACCGGTCGGTGCTTCCCAGTCGAGCATTTCGCCAGCGCAGAAAACGCCGGGAAAGTCCTTGAGCATCAGCTGCTCGTCGAGGGCGGTGAAGCAGACGCCGCCGGCGCTGCTGATTGCTTCGTCGAGCGGGCGCGTGGCGAGCAGGCGTAGCGGCAGGGCCTTGATCGCTGCCGCCAGGCGTGCCGGATCGACAAACTCAGCGCTGGCCAGGCATTCGCGCAGCAGCGCGACCTTGGCACCCTTGAGCCGCAGGCGGTTTTGCAAATGGCTGGAGAGTGAGCGTGCGCCACGTGCTCGCGTCACTTCGGCGAGCACGCGTGCGGCTGCGTGCTCGGGTAGCAGGTCGAGGTGCAGCGTTGCCGACCCCCGGGCGTCGATGGTGTCGCGCAGGGCGGCTGACAAAGCGTAGATCAGACCGCCTTCGACGCCGCTCGTCGTGAGCACGAACTCGCCGCGGCGGCGATGCATGACGCCGTCGGCGCCGACCAGGGAGGCGCTGACGGCCTTGATCGGCTGGCCGGCGAAGCGCTCACGAAGGTGTTCGCTCCAGGCCGCATCGAAGCCGCAGTTCGCCGGACGCAGCGGTGCCAGCGCGATGCCCGCCTGTTCGAGGAGCGCGAACCACTTGCCGTCCGAACCGAGCCTGGCCCAACTGCCGCCACCGAGGGCCAGTACGACGGCATGCAGTTGATGCTGTTGTGTGCCCTGCGGTGTGGCGAAAGATAGCCCGATGCGGCCCTCGCCAGCCGGCGTCCAGCCACTCCAGCGATGGCGCATGTGGAAGCGTACGCCCGTGCCGCGCAGTCGCTGCAGCCAGGCGCGCAGCAGAGGCGCGGCTTTCATGTCGGTCGGGAAAACGCGCCCTGAGCTGCCGATAAAAGTTGCTACGCTGAGGCCGTGTACCCACTCGCGAAGCCTTGTCGGAGGGAAGGCGTCGAGCAGCGGCGAGATCTCCTTTTGTCGTGCGCCGTAACGCTTGCGAAACTCTTCGGCAGGCTCGGCGTGGGTGATGTTCAGTCCGCCCCTGCCGGCCATCAGCAACTTGCGGCCGGCTGAAGGCATGGCGTCGTAAACATCGACGCTGACGCCAGCGTTGGCGAGCACTTCGGCAGCCATCAGGCCGGCCGGGCCAGCACCGATGACGGCTACCAGCGGCTCGGCCGACGAGACGCGAGCGGTCGTCAATTTCAGGCGATTGCCAGGCGCGCGGCCTGAGTCTGGCGATCGCACAAGCGGCCCAGGCCGAGTACCGGCAGGGCTGCTTGCAGACGTTCCGGGTGGGCGGTGGCGAACAGCGTCAAGCGGCCGCCGCTGCTGGTGCCTGCTCCGGCGAGGCGCACGCACTGGCGGGCGACGGCGTCGGCGACGTCGACCAGCGTCGCTCGATTGGCGACCAGCGGTTCGAGAACCGGGCGCAGGAAGCTATAGTGCGTACAGCCAAGAACAATCTGGTCGGCGCCGGCGGCGAGCAGTGGTGCCAGATGCTGGCCTGCTTCTGCGGCGAAATCGGGGTCGTCGAGGTGCAAGCTTTCAACGCGGCTTGCCCAGCCATCACAGGCGATGACGTCGACCTGCACGCCGCCTGCATGCTGCCGGATCAGCTCGGCCAGGCGCTTGCTGCGGGTGGTCGACAGCGTTGCCAGTACTGCGATACGGCCGCTGCGCGAGGCCATCGCCGCCGGTTTGACGCCGGGTTCGACGCCGACCACCGGCAGCCCGGGAAGCAACTCGCGGAACGCGGCCACGGCCGCCGCCGTGGCGGTGTTGCAGGCGACGACAATAAGGCTGCAGCCTTGCGCGACCAGATGCTTGCCAATGACCAAAACCCGGTCACGGATGAAGGCATCGCTCTTGTCTCCGTAGGGAACGTTTGCGGTGTCGGCGAAGTACAGCAGGTCGGCTTGCGGGAGCGCTCGGGCGATGGCGGCGAGGACCGAGAGTCCGCCGAGTCCGCTGTCGAAAATGCCGATCATGGGCTGGTCGTGATTCTCAGTCGTCGCGGCGCTCGGCCGGCTTGCAGCGGAGTCGATCAGGAAGTTCAGGCGATAGTGACCGGGATCTTGCCGATCTTGCCCTGCCATTCGCGTGGTCCCGTGTCGTGCACCGAGGTGCCGCTCGAATCGACGGCCACGGTTACTGGCATGTCCTTGACTTCGAATTCGTAAATGGCCTCCATGCCAAGATCGGCAAAGCCCGCCACCCTGGCCGCCTTGATTCCTTTGGCAACCAGATAGGCGGCGCCGCCGACGGCCATCAGATACGCCGATTTATGCTTCCTGATCGCCTCGATGGCGGTCGGGCCACGTTCGGCCTTGCCAACCATCGAGATCAGCCCGGTTTCGGCGAGCATCATCTCCGTGAACTTGTCCATCCGCGTCGCGGTCGTCGGACCCGCCGGGCCGACCACTTCGTCGCCAACGGGGTCGACCGGGCCGACGTAGTAGATTACCCGGTTGGTGAAGTCGACCGGCAGTGCTTCGCCTTTGGCGAGCATGTCCTGAATGCGTTTGTGCGCCGCGTCGCGACCGGTCAGCATCTTGCCGTTGAGCAACAGTGTCTGGCCCGGCTTCCAGGCCGCGACTTCGGCCGGCGTCAATGTATCGAGATTGACTCGTGTCGAGGTTTCCGTGTTCGGCGTCCAGTTGACCTTCGGCCACTGGTCGAGGTCCGGCGGAGTCAGCATTGCCGGTCCGGAACCATCGAGGTGAAAGTGCGCGTGCCGGGTCGCCGCACAGTTGGGGATCATCGCCACTGGCAGGCTGGCGGCATGCGTCGGGTAGTCGAGGATCTTGACGTCGAGAACGGTGGTCAGGCCGCCGAGGCCTTGCGCGCCGATTCCCAGGGCATTGACCTTCTCGTACAGTTCGAGACGCAGTTCCTCGACGCGATTACCGGCGCCGCGGGCGATCAGCTCATGGATGTCGACCGGCGCCATCAGTGACTCCTTGGCCAGCAGCATGGCTTTCTCGGGCGTGCCGCCGATGCCGATACCGAGGATTCCGGGCGGGCACCAGCCAGCACCCATGGTCGGCACGGTCTTCAGGACCCAATCGACGATCGAGTCGGACGGGTTGAGCGCGTAGAACTTGGATTTGTTTTCGGAACCACCGCCCTTGGCCGCACAAATCACTTCCAGGTGGTTGCCGGGGACGATTTCGTAATGCACGACGGCCGGGGTGTTGTCGCGCGAGTTCTTGCGCGCCCCCGCAGGATCGAGCAGCACCGAGGCACGTAGTTTGTTGTCGGGGTTGTTGTAGGCGCGGCGCACACCCTCGTTACACATTTCCTGGACCGAGAGAGTGGCGTCCCAGCGGACGTCCATGCCGACCTTGAGGAAGATCACCGCGATGCCGGTATCCTGGCAGATCGGTCGATGCCCTTCGGCGCACATGCGGCTGTTGGTCAGGATTTGAGCGATGGCGTCTTTGGCGGCCGGGCTCTGCTCGCGCTCGTAGGCAGCGCCGAGCGCCTTGATGTAGTCCAGCGGGTGATAGTAGCTGATGTACTGGAAGGCGTCGGCGACGCTTTGGATGAAGTCTTCCTGCTTGATGGGTGTCATTTCAGGCTCTCTCTCGTGAGTGGCGGGGATTGATTACCCTACCCGCCGCGGGTGTTGGTCAGTGCCGGGCAGCGTGTTGCGCTCTGCTCATCGCCAGGGTCTGGGTCATTATTCGATCGACCCAGACCATGGCCAGGGCGGAGCCCAGGAAAACGGCGTGGATGATGACCTGCCACTTGATTGTGTGTTCGCTCATGTTTTCCGCGTTGATGAAGGTCTTCAACAGATGGATCGAGGAAATGCCGATGATCGCCGTCGATAGCTTGATCTTGAGTACCCCGGCATTGACATGCGACAGCCATTCCGGCTGGTCGGGGTGGCCTTCGAGATGTAGCCGGGAGACGAAGGTTTCGTAGCCGCCGATGATCACCATGATCAGCAGGTTGGCGATCATCACCACGTCGATCAGGCCGAGAACGACGAGCATCACCTCGGTTTCGTTGATTTGCTTGGCGCTGAAAAAAAGGTTGCCAATCAGATGCGACAGTTCGACCATGAAGAGATAGACATAGACCCCCTGAGCGATGATCAGGCCGAGATAAAGCGGCGCCTGCAGCCAGCGGCTCCAGAAGATGAACATCTCGAGTTTGTCGACCGTGGGTTTGAGAGAGGGCATTTCTTCAGGGGGCGGGAAGTTCGGGAGGACAGATTTTAGCACCAAAGAAACGCTGATTTCTGGCGTACGGCGAGGTTGCGGCGTAAGTGGTGTGTAAGAATGGCAGCGTTTAATCTCGGGCAGTTGCCCTGCCAGCAGGCGCTACTGCCGGGTGAGTATCGGCCTTTCGCGAGGCGCAGGGCACGCACACGCGGTTCTCACCTGGTTCTGATTGCCCCGCGCTGTACGCGCTGCATCGACTTCTTCGAACTTCTACCAATAATTGCACAGGAGATGGCACATGTCACAGAGCGAAGCCGTTACGTTTATTGACCCCTCCGCCGACTTTGTAAAACAGGCGACGATTTCTGGCATGGACGCGTACAAGGCCCTCTGCGCCGAGGCGGAAAAGGACTACCCCGGTTTTTGGGCGCGTCTGGCCCGCGAACACGTCGCCTGGAAGACGCCGTTTACGCAGGTGTTGGACGAGTCCAACGCACCCTTCTTCAAGTGGTTTGCGGATGGCACGCTGAACGCTTCGTACAACTGCCTGGACCGCAACATCGAGGCCGGGCTCGGCGACAAGGTGGCGATCCTCTTCGAAGCTGACGACGGAGAAGTCAAACGGCTTACCTACCAGCAACTGCTGGTGCAGGTCAGCCAGTTTGCCAATGGCCTGCGCGCGCGCGGCATCAAGAAAGGTGACCGCGTCGTCATCTACATGTCGATGGGTATCGAAGGTATTGTCGCCATGCAGGCCTGCGCCCGCATCGGCGCAATCCACTCGGTGGTCTTCGGTGGCTTCTCGTCGCAGTCGGTACGTGACCGCATCAATGACGCTGGCGCAGTGGCGGTGATTACCGCCGACGAGCAGTGCCGCGGCGGCAAGAAGATTCCGCTCAAGCCGGCCGTAGACGAGGGCATTGCGCTGGGTGGCTGCGAGTCGATCAAGAACGTCATCGTCTTCCAGCGCACCGGTGGCACCTGCAATATGGTCGCTGGCCGTGACGTCTGGTGGCACGATGTTACCGCTGGTCAGTCGGATGTCTGCGAACCGGAATGGGTAGACGCCGAACACCCACTGTTCCTGCTGTACACCTCGGGATCGACCGGCAAGCCGAAGGGCGTTCAGCACTCGACCGGCGGTTATCTGCTGCACGCCATCGTGACCATGAAGTGGACTTTCGACGTCAAGCCGGACGACCTCTTCTGGTGTACCGCCGACATCGGTTGGGTAACCGGTCACAGCTATATCACTTACGGACCGCTGGCCTGCGGTGCGACCGAAGTGGTTTTCGAAGGGATTCCGACCTATCCCGACGCCGGCCGTTTCTGGAAAATGATCCAGGACCACAAGGTCAGCATCTTCTACACCGCTCCGACAGCGATCCGCTCGCTGGTCAAGGCCGCCGACGTCAATCCTGCCGTAGCCCCGACGCAGTACGACCTGTCGTCGCTGCGCCTGCTCGGTACGGTGGGCGAACCGATCAACCCGGCGGCCTGGCAGTGGTACTACGATAGCGTTGGCGGCGGTCGTTGCCCGATTGTCGATACTTTCTGGCAGACCGAAACCGGTGGTCACATGATTACCCCGCTGCCAGGCGTGACGCCGATGGTGCCTGGTTCTTGTACCTTGCCCTTCCCGGGAATCATGGCCGCGGTTGTCGATGAAACCGGTACCGAACTCGACTGGGGCAAGGGTGGCCTGCTGGTCGTCAAGCGCCCCTGGCCGGCAATGATTCGCAACATCTGGGGCGACCCGGAGCGTTTCAAGAAATCGTACTATCCGGATGATTTCAACGGCAAGCTATACCTCGCCGGGGACGGTTCGATTCGCGACATCAATACCGGCTACTTCACGATTACCGGTCGTATCGATGACGTGTTGAACGTCTCCGGTCACCGCATGGGAACCATGGAAATCGAATCGGCACTGGTTTCGCACCCGATGGTCGCCGAAGCGGCCGTGGTGGGCCGGCCGGACGATCTGACCGGTGAAGCGATTTGCGCCTTCGTGGTTCTGAAAGGCGCGCGGCCAACCGGCGAAGCGGCCAAGAAGATGATCAAGGAGTTGCAGGATCACGTCGGTCGCGAGATCGGACCGATCGCCAAACCCAAGGATCTGCGCTTTGGCGAGAACCTGCCAAAAACCCGTTCCGGAAAGATCATGCGCCGCTTGTTGCGCTCGCTGGCGAAGGGGGAGACCGTCGCACAGGACATTTCAACGCTCGAGAATCCGGCAATTCTCGACCAGTTGAGGGGATGAACCAGCGACAACATGCCCCTGCGTTCGGCGACATCGGGCCGATTGATCGGCCCGATGTCGCCGTGGGCGACTTTGCTTAATGTGAAAGTCGCGTATGCGACTCACGAAGCTCCCTTCTCCCCTTGCGGGAGAAGGGTCTGGGGAAGAGGGGAACGGTCATGACTTTCATGATCCGGGGTGTCTCGTTTGTCATGACCGTTAATGTGAAAGTCGCGCAAGCGACTCACGAAGCGCCCTTCTCCCCTCGCGGGAACAGGGTCTGGAGAAGAGGGAAACGGTCATGACTTTCATGATTCGGGGTATCTCGACATGTCATGACTTTTAGCAGCTTGCTGCGCGTCGGAGCGACTGCGGCGACGCGTCACCTCGCCTGAGCAAGCGGTTTTTTTCAGGCCGGCACGGCGGCGTGCCGGCCTCTTCATTTGCATTGAACTAGGAGCCCGGATGAGCAACGAGGCGACTGAACTGCTGGTCTCCGCGTGCATCCAGTCACTGCAGGCTTACCCGCCTTTTGATCGGATGGAAGCCGAGTGGCTGCGTTTTCTCGCGCAGCGGGTGAAACTCGCCCACTATCCGAAAGGCGCGCGGATTCTGGCCAAAGAGAGCGGCGTGGCGCGGACGCTGCACATCCTGCAGCGTGGTCGGGTGGATGTCCTGCGCAGCGGTGGGGACCGCAAGCTGGAGTCATCGTCGCTCACCCTGGGTCCCGGACAGAGCTTCTCGATTGGCGCGTTGATGGCGCAGCGTGAAACGGTGGGCGCCTACGTTGCCCGCGACGATGTCTTCTGTTACGAACTGGCGGCCGAAGACTTCTTCGCTCTGACCCAGAAGAGCACCGTTTTCAATCTTTTCTGTACCCAGTATATCGCCGGCCTGCTCAGGCAATCGCAGCAGCAGTTGCAGCTGCAGCTTGCCCAGCGCGCGGCGGAACAGAAGACGATGAACTCGCCACTATCGACAATCCTCACGCGTGAACCGGTCGCCGTGGCGGTCGACACGCCGGTGCGCAGGGTCGTCGAGCTGATGGCCAGTCAGCACCTCGGTTCGATGGTGGTGGTGGATGGCGAGCAGCAGCCTATCGGCATCTTTACCCTTTCGGACATCCTGAAACGCATCGTCCTCCCCGGGGCGTCCCTGGAGCAGGCGATTGCCGCGGTCATGTCGCCGGCGCCGCAGACCTTGCCGCTGGCGGCAAATGCTCATGACGCGGCGCTGCTGATGGCCATGCACCGGGTGCGCCACGTTCTCGCGGTGGACGAGGGCGGGCGCTTGCGCGGTGTGGTTTCCGAGCGTGACCTGTTCAAGCTGCAAGGTGCCGGCCTGCGGCAGATTCGACACGCGATCGATGCAGCGACCACTATCGCCGTGCTGCAGCACGCGCGCGACGACGTTCGCCAGTTAGCGCTGACGATGCTTTCGGAGGGAGTCGGTGCGCAGGAGATTACGCAGTTCATCTCGACCCTGAACGACGCGGTGACGCGCCGGGTGATCGAACTCAACCTCGAGCGCCACGATTTCTACGGCATCGACTGGGCGTGGCTGGCGTTCGGTTCGGAAGGGCGCGACGAGCAGACCTTCACCACCGATCAGGATAACGGAATCGTCTTCATTTGCACCGACATCATGGACCGCGAGCAGACGCAGCTACGTTTTCTCGATTTTGCCCGGGAGGTCAATGATGACCTCGACAAGTGCGGCTTCCCCCTTTGCAAGGGCAACATCATGGCCAGCAACCCCGAGCTCTGCCTGACGCTCGAGGAATGGGAAGAGAAGTTTGCGCAGTGGGTGCGCACACCCGAACCGCTGGCCTTGCTGAACGCGACGATCTTTTTCGATTTCCGACCGCTGCACGGCCGCTTCAATCTGGCGCACCGAATGCGTCTGTCGCTTCTTCGCCAGACGCAGGGCAATCCGCTGTTCCTGCGCATGCTGGCCCAGAATGCGCTCAACGTGGCGCCGCCGCTAGGCCGCATCCGCGACTTCGTCACCGACGGCGACCCCGAGCATCCCGGAACCATCGATCTCAAGAAGTACGGCGTGCGCCTGTTTACCGACGCGGCACGCCTTTTCGCGCTGGCCAATCAGGTCGAGGCGACAAACACCGTCGCTCGTCTCAAGCGGGCCAGCAGCGTGATGAAGATTTCCGCAGACGAGACGGCGGCCGTCGTCGACGGCTTCAATTTCATTCAGATGCTGCGTTTGCGGCACCAGCATTTCGAGCAGGAACACGGGCGCAGCGGCGACAATCTGATCCGGCCGGACGAGCTGAACGAGGTTGAAAGACATATGCTCAAAGAGTCTTTCCGGCAGGCGCGCAGGCTGCAGGTACGCCTGAAGCTCGACTATCAGATCTGACCATGGTCTGGTTCTCGAAACTGTTTGCTGGCCAGAACGCTCAAGCCTTGCACTTGACGAGCAGGCAGTTGCAGCGACTTGCCGCCTGGCAGACGCTGCCGGCACCTGCTCTGAGTCGCTCGCACTATCGCAGTCGCTACGTGCTGATCGACATCGCCATCGCCGGCGGGGACTGGAAGGACGGTCCTCTCGGTTCGATCGGCGCGCTGGCGCTGACCGATGGCCTGATTGATTTAAGCGCTGCCTTGCAGCTACCAATGGTGGACGCAGCCGCGGCGACGGACGCCGCCGGGCGTCCGCTTGCCGAGGCCGAGCAAGTGTCGCTGACGCCGACGCCGATCAGCGGCGAGCAACGCGGCGAAGCCTTGCTCGCTTTGCTTGATTTTGTCGGCAAGGCGCCGCTGGTCGCTTACCACGCGTCGTTCGTCGCCCGGCGAATCGAACGTGTGTTGGCCGAGACGCTGGGCGTCGAGCTGGATTTGCCATGGATCGATCTGGCCTGGGTGATGGCTGGCCTGTTTCGCGAGTTGGGTGACAAACAGGCGCGCCTGGACACCTGGCTTGAACACTTCGGCGTCCCCAGCATCGAGCGGCACAACCCGGTTTCGGACGCCTACGCGACGGCGCAACTGCTGCAGCTCACTCTGGCGCGTGCCGCGCAAAAAGGTTTCGAGACGCCGGCCAGCCTTATCAAACTCGAGAAAGCACGGCGTCACCTGTACCCGAGTGCTTAGGCTAGGCGAGCGCAGCGATGGTCGACTACACCACCTTCCCGCTGCGTCGCTACTATGCTTTCTACACCGCGGGCTTCTTCATTTTCATCCTCATCCTGGCGTTCCTCGAGCGGCACGGACTGCCACCGCGCTGGATCGGCTACTCCTTTCTGTTTCGTGCGCCGTGCCAATGCGCTGTCTTTCAGCGGGTGCGAATCCCGCCCGGCAACTTTCGCTCCGGCCGGTAGCAACTGGAGCAGTCGTGGAGGTAACGAAGCGGCTGAAGCCTCTGGTG
>Ga0209573_1000597_pt1 | contig 72239 bp, 56 predicted proteins | sample TNRBio252014_DNA_FD_185870 | JGI IMG/M metagenome (GOLD analysis project Ga0209573, IMG submission 185870) | Wastewater treatment Type I Accumulibacter community from EBPR Bioreactor in Madison, WI, USA - TNR Reactor_6/25/2014_ DNA (SPAdes)... | ecosystem: Engineered > Bioreactor > EBPR >...
AACCCATAACCAAAAAGATCAATCACCAAATCTGCAAATATAAACCCATCTAAAACAATCAAATAGTACTATTCATGCACCAAAATAGGAACTTGTGCTAATTTGGAAAAAAGTGTAGGGGGGAGTGTAGTATTAGTGCTCCTGTGATGCTCACTGCAACAATTCAGGGAACAATGAATTATTTAGGTTTCATGCCAGTTTTGCTAAATATATTCTTGGCTACCTATTCTATATACATGGTTTACAAATTAAAAAACAACGCATAAATGGAAATAAGCCAAACAGCCTTACGAGCAGTTGAAGCTTATGGCGGTTCTAACCTATGGACAAGTCATAAATTTGTTGAAGCAGAAGTTTCGGCAAAGGGACTTGCATTCACCATAAAACAAAGACCATTTTTTGAACACGCCAAAATAAAAATGGAAATTGGAAGACCTTTCTCAAGAATAACGCCAATAGGAAAAGTTAAAGGTTTAACAGGTATCCTTGATGGCGACGATGTGAGATTGGAAAATGCAAATGGTGAGACCATTTCAGAAAGAAAAAATGCAAAAAACTGTTTTCCTTATGGTCGTAGATTGTTTTATTGGGACGACCTTGATATGGCTTACTTTGCCAATTATGCCTTTTGGAACTATTTTACCTTTCCATACTTATTAATGAATGATCGTATTAAATGGACTGAAAAAGAAGAAGGTGTTCTTTCTGCAATATTTCCTGATGATATTCCTACCCATAGTATGAAAGAACAAGAATATTATTTTGACAAACAAACAGGACAACTATATCAATATAACTATGTAGCCGAAGTCATAAGTGGACTTGCAAAAGCAGCTAATATTATTACAGAGCATAAGCAATTTGAACAAGGAATTTTCCCATATTCAAGAAAAGTAACACCTCAAAACAGCAAAGGAAAACCATTAAGCGGACCGACTTTGATAGACATTACTATCCACGACTTTAAATTGACAAATAATGAATGGTAACAGAATGCCTTTCCATAACACGGCCTTTTCGTCAGGCGGGATAATCCCTAAAGATGGTGTTTGGGTATCAATTAAATCTGGAGAATAAATTAAAAAAACAACTTCGCTCTCGTCCGAATGCAAAGTCCGAAACCGTTAAGCAGAAATGCCTTTCCCCATCGTTAAGGATGGGATTTTTAGTGCTATACACAAGTTTTGGCTCAATTTAAAACGACACGACACAACAGAAACAAATGGCAATATTTGAAATAGATAAAGGAAAAGCAAGGCGAGTTCGTCTGAGTGAATTTAAACTCGAAAAGGACTTGCAAAAGCTTGTTGAAGAAAACTTGGAGACAATTTTTAACTGCCGACTTATAGCAACTGAATTTTCGACAGGCAGTATTCATTCGGGGCGGATTGATACGCTAGCTATTTCAGAAGATTATAACCCAGTAATAATTGAATACAAAAAAGTTGCTTCGTCTGACTTGATAAACCAAAGCCTTTATTATTTGCATTGGATAAAAGACCACAAAGGTGACTTCCAAATTGCCGCAAACAAAGTATTAGGAAAGAATAATGAAGTTGATTGGTCGGACATTAGAGTTATTTGTTTAGCACCAGAGTATAAAAAATACGACTTACACGCTGTTCAAGTAATGGGAGCTAATATTGAACTTTGGCAATACAAGACTTATGAAAACGGAATTTTGAATATAGAAGAAGTTTATAAGCGTACCGCAACAGTATCCACTTCAAATCAAGAAATTAACGACTTTAAAGGCAAGAATCCTGTAATGGTTGAAGCAGGAAGAAAAGCAGCTCTGACAAGAAAAACTGCAACTTATACTCTTGAAGAACATTTCGAAGGGTTGAATGAAGATATGCAAGAACTTTTTGAATCTATCCGTGACTACATAATAGGTTTAGATGGTTCAATCGAAGAAGCACCCAAAAAGAAATATGTAGCATACAAGACAAGTCAAAATTTTGCGTGTTTACAAGCGTCTAAAAATAGAATAATTATTTATTTGAAACTTGACCCAAGTCAAGTAAGTCCTATTCCAAAACAAGGACGAGATGTTAGAGAAATTGGACATTTCGGAACAGGCGACTTTGAATTGACAATTAAGGACTTGACCGACTTTGAAGCAACGAAATATCTGATTAACGAAGCATACAAAAACATAGGAGGATGAAAATAAAAACGGCACACAAGAGTAGTTTGGCGAAATGGCAGGCGATGTGCTTCTATCAGCGTTTTGTGCTTAACCAAAGTGCAGTGCTTCGATTGAGCTTTTGTGGTAAAAAGCCCGCCCATCGCAAATCTGCAAACCGTTATTGAGCCAGCCTTTAACTTAAAAGGATTTTAATGCTTTCACGTGCGTTATGGGCTGGTCAAGTCGAAGCCTGCCGGTCGCAGACGGGCCTGCCGGCGGCCTGCTTTTGTACGGCCAAAAGAAGCAAGGCGGCTGAACTAAGCCGAATTCTGTACATCATACTATAAGATAGGGGCGATCTCAATAAAGAAAGCAAGTTGTGTTAAAATATGGCTTTAAGCCTCATTAAACCTTTACCCTTTGGGTGCTTTTTCCACAAGCGTTATTGGGAGAGGAACACCCAAAGGGTATCTGTTATACGGTTTATCCCAAGTTTAAGGCTTTGCTCAGCATACCTAAAAAAGCACCTTTTGTGATGGCTTTTTGCGACTTCGGAAACATTTTACGGTAAGTAGGAGCCAAGTCTTGGGGTTTTATTTCTTGGGCGGTGAGGCCATCACGCAAGACATTTAGCTTGGCTCGGTGGCTCCATTTTTTCGCCAAATCCATTGGAATCGGTTTATCTGGTTCCAAAACCAATGCATCGTCCTCGTGTAAAACGCCCCGTAAGGCAAGTTTTTGGGTAGTATCAAACAACGCATGTCCGGCGGGAATGTCATACAGAATATACAGTTGGCATCCGGCCTTGATGAGTTTTTCTTGGGTTTCGGGAAGGGGTACATTGGCGGGAGCAATGTTTTTTTTCAGGGCGGAGGCCGCAATCACGCCCATCGCTTGCCCCATAAGCATCACCGCTGGTTGGAGCCGTGTAGAGCCATTGACAATATGGGATACTGCGATACTTTTTTCGCCTACCATAAAGCTGTCGTCGCCATTTTCGGGGAAAAATACCGAAGGTGGGATTTGAAATGGGCCATTATCGGGATAATCTTCAATGAGCCGCTCTTCGATGGGTAAATTCGATTTTGCGTGGTGATGGTCAATAAAATAATCGCCGACTGCAATGGAATCTGTCCTGAAAGGCGCACGTTTATGGCCATTTTGGGGAATCAGATCTTGCATACGCAAAACATGGTTATTGACCATACGGCGGCTTTCCCGCATGTAGGGAATCATGGGGAGGTGGTCTTTGGTTGGGTATTCATCGGTCGCCAATTGCCATTCTGGGTGTCCTAAGCGGTTCTGCATATACTTCACAAATTGTAAGGTATGGAGTTTTGCAGATTGAAGCACATAGTTTCGGTAGTACAAGTCCTCGAAGAAGGCTTCCGCAATGGCATAATCATTGGAGTGGTGCGGCCAATTTAAGAGGTATTTATTGTTGGGCAAGGCCGCATAGGTGATGAAGCTATTCCATGTATGTACGGTATGGTTAAGGGTTTTTTTGTCGTTCAGGTCGGGCAGATAGCAATCAATTTGGGTGCTACACCTGAACATATTGTCCCAATACGATGCTTCGAGTGTTGTATAGGGCATAGGTTTGGCATCGGGGATATTAACCAAGGTAGCCGCATAGGTTAGGTCTTGCATTTCCATGTCTGCCTTTTCCGGAGCGGCACTTTCCCCATACTCATGTTTTGCTTCGCGTCCTAAGCGGTACTTCACCCCAGCTAACTTCATCCCATCTCCGTACTCGGTACAGTCCATAAAGATTTGACAGACGATTTCCGACTTTCGTCCGTCATTGGTTTTAACGGTGATTTTTCGATCGCGCCCACTTAAGCGTTCATATTTAACCACATTCGCTTCATAAATGATGTTGAGGTTCGGCAATGGCTTAACCAAACTTTGTAGGGCTTCGTGGCCAATTTTAGGTTCGTAGCAATAAAGGCTAATCCAGCCAGTAAAAGTTTGTTTTTCCCCACCGTAATATTGGATAAGGTAGTCGCGGAACTCTTTAACAAGCCCGCCACCTGCGCCGTGCTTATTGCCATCAAGTGCGCTTACGCCAGCACTTGTAAGCATGCCGCCGATCCAAGAAGTCGGCTCTATAACCGTTACTTGTGCACCCATTCGTGCTGCTTGAATGGCGGCAGAAATACCGGAAGCCCCAGCGCCATAGATCAAGATTTCGGTTTCGGCACGTGGGTTTCCCGTGAAAAAGGAGCCACTCATAAAGGGCATTCCTGCAAGCGCAAAAGAGGAAGATTGAATAAAACTCCGACGGTTCATAAGGTTTCAGTTTGTGTTGAAGTTGGCATTTGACTCAGGTTACGGAACCAAGTGAGGTACAGACCGACAGAGAAGAAAACAAACACAAGGAAGGCGATTCCAAATTGAGTCCATTGTTTTGTGGGGAGGACCATCATCATAATAAACATAGACATTTGCCAACCCATAGCAAAGGGGGTTGCGATCAAGTCTTTTCGGTTTTCAGTACGGATACTCTCTACTTCTTCGGGTGCAACAATGGCTTTTACAGGCCCCCAGAAGCCAAAAGGTCTGGTTTTGCGGTAAAACTTGACCAAGGTGTCCATTTCCGTTGGTGGCGTGAGGAGGGTCGCAAGGATACAAGCAACGGTTGTAATGCCGGCCGTAAGGAAAAAAGTGGTGAAGGCATCTAATTGGAACTCGAAGAGGCGTTGACCTGTGGAAAACAGTAGCCCAGTGACCACACCCGCAGCATAGCCATAGCCATTAAAACGCCACCAATACCAACGAAACACGCCCGGAATAATCATACCGACGCCAAAACCCATTAAAAGCCAATCCCAGACATCGTTAAGACTGGTGAAGAGGTATGTGGTTGCAAGCCCTAAGATGACCACTACCACCGATGCGGCACGACTGTGCAATATTTGGTTTTTGTTTGAGGCTTCAGGGTTCAAAAACCGGACGTATAAGTCGTTTACCCAATAGGCTGCGCCAGAATTGACCAAGGCTACAAAGGTACTCATGGCAGCCGCCATCAGGCCGGCCACCACCAAGCCTTTCATGCCCACAGGAAAAAGGTTCATCATCACTACAGGCAAAACTGCTTCGGGATTTTCAATCACATTGCCTTCAATCCCCCAAAAAATCCCCAGAATGGCAATGCTAATGACGAATGGCCAACGAAAAGCGAGTAGGAATACCCAGAAAAGGCTTAAGAGGCCCACTTCGCGTTCGTTTTTTGCAGCGTAAAAGCGTTGGGCAATGTAGCCACCAGCGCCACTTGCGCCATCTAATACGGTTCTAAAAAGGTAATACAGCGTGGCCAATCCGAGAATATTGTATTGTGCATAAGGCCCAGCCGGAAGGTTTAAAGACCAACTTGGCAGCAATTGTGTCCAAGAACTGAGGGTGGTTTCAATCTGTTTAAAACCGCCACCATCAACCGGAACCGAGACCATAAAGGTTTCTGGCAAGGTATAAGTCAGCATAACCCGCACCACAACATAAATGATGGTGATCAAGATGAGCACGCCTTGGAAAACCTCGGTATAAACAACGCCATACAAGCCACTTAGAACGGAGTAGAGTAAGGAAATTGAAATCATGATCACCATGCCATACAAGGGATCAATACCGAGCATTTCTTTGAAGAAAATCCCACTCCCTGTGTTGAAATAGGACAAAGCCCAAACAGTGAAGACCAAGGCGGAAATCGCTGAGAGCAAGCGTGCCAACTGGCCTTCGCGCCCTGTGCCAAAACGGAACTCCATCCATTCTGCGACGGTCATTACATTGCTCCTTCGGTTCCATTTGCCCGTAAAGATCATGAGAAAGGCCAGGATGAGTACGACATCCCCACGGATCCCAATGAAAATTCCTTGAACACCAAGCGCATAAACCATTGCAGCGATGATCATGGTTCCACTTACGTCAAGGTTGGAAGCCATGCCCGAAGCGCCTAAAGCCCACCACGGGAGGTTGTTGTCTCCCAAGAAGAAGCTGTTTGTGTTTCTGGTAGCAAGCCGTTGAAAGTAATAGCTGATACCAATCAGAATGGCAAGGTAAACGCCAACAATACTATAATCTATCCAATGCATGGGTCTGTGGGTAATGGTGAAGGAGGCTTTGTATTATTTAAGAACGGTCATTTGTTTAACCACTGTTCCATTTGGGGTTTCGAGGCGATAGTGGTAAAGCCCACTGGCTAATCCGTGTGCATCTACCCTTACATGATGTTCGCCAGCGGAAAGGAGGCGATTCTCTACCAAGGTGCGCACTTGGCGTCCGAGCATGTCGTAGAGTGTGAGCTTTACGTAGGCAGCTTTTTCTAACCTAAATTGTATGGTGGTTGTAGGGTTAAAGGGGTTGGGGTAGTTTTGGTCTAAGGATATTTGATCTGGGAGTTCCGTTTCGCGGCTAATGGGTGTGCGGAACTGTATTTGAACTTCTGGGGATCGTTTTCGGTTCAGTTTAAACATAATGGCATCCATATAAACAGCACCTCCATCTGCTACATCATCTGCAAATACGGTAATTTCTAAGTCTTTACCAAACGTGGCTGGAATGCCTGTGAGTTTTACCCATCGGCTATCGGATGACCTTTGGTTGAGAAACTCCGTGTATTGTAAGCCGTTATTGTTTTTGATTAAAAAAGGGGCAACTTGAGTTGCATCTGTTCTTCCGGCAGGAACCCAAACAAAAAGGTCAAAGAATCCAGAGTAGGGCGGTTTGAAGCGATACGTTATAACGGGGTTGGTTCCAGCCTTTCCTCGGAGTACCGTGCCCGCATACCCTGTTCCGGCATTGGCTTCCCATGTTCCGGACTTAACCACCGCAGCGTCGCTTTCGTTTAAAATGGTTGGAATAGGCCTCCAGACGGAATTTCGGTTGGGCATTACAGCGGGTTCTTTGTAGAAGTACTTCCGGAGAGAGTCTGCCACGAAATGATTTTGCGCCCCCATGCCTTCATAATAAAAGAAGACCTCGCCCATTACACCGAGATTGCGGTGGTAATTCACCATCTGCCGAATAAGATTAGGCCCATTGAGTTGAGAGGCTTTGGTGACAATTCCGGGAGAAATAAGGTGTTTGTACTTTTGTTTGACATAGCCGGAGGAGGTTGGGGTAGATCCAACCATTTGCCCGACGATGGATTGATAGCCAAAGAGGTCGTAGCGATAGGCTTGTGGATGCACCAAGTCCACATAGGTAGAGTCTAACCAGCGTGTCCAATCTTGCAAGTATTCATATTTAGCGAAATATAGAATGGAGGGCGACATAGAAACGGTGAGGTTAGGGTCTTGTTTTTTGGTCATCCGGTAGAGTTTTCCAAGGAATGAGGTAAGTTTGTCTGCACGCCATTGCACCCAGTCCGAGTCTTTTTGGTACGTGGGCGGTGCCGCACCATTGTGTTCACGCTTATACAATTGTACCGTATATTCATCGTATCCGCCTTCAACGGCCATAGCGGGCAAGCGGTCGTCGCCCTGGATACCATCCACGTCATAGTTTTCAATCACCTCCTTCATCAGGTCGAGCATAAATTGCTGGACGTCTGGGTTGATGGCGGCCATCCAAAAGAAACCATTTTTGTTCACGACCTTCCCATCAACACCTTTGGTGGCCCAGTCTGGCTTGGCATTGACCAAAAAGCCATTTGAGGCAAAGCCATACTCAAACCATGGAATCACCTCCATGCCTCGGCTGTGTGCTTCCACAATAAGTTCGGCCAAGGGGTCTCTGTTCTGAGCAGAAAAAAATGGGTCTTGTTTACGGGTAGAACCAAAGTGTCGCACCATCACATTGCTGGGGTGTAGGGTGTAGTCTTTGTTCCAAACCACTGGAAAAATAACGTTAAAGCCATTTTTAGCTAAATAATCTACACCTCGTGCAATGTTCTCGCGGGTGTTTAAAATATCGGAAGCCACATTAGTGACCCAAACCCCACGCACTTCTTTTTTAAAAACCGGAAGGCTTTGTGCATGCACTTTTACCGCAAGTGTAAAAAAAATGAGTGCGAAAAAAGTTTCTGTACAAAGAAGAAGCTTCTTCATGACGTATTTTAGATTTAGTTTAAGAAATTAACAAAAACAAGAATACGCATGAAACCGCTTTCTTGCAAACCAAAACGTTAGCATAATGAACAGTATGGAAAAATTTCATTGGTTGAGGCTCTTTTTTTTATTGGGCCTGTTAGGGTGTAACCCCAATAAACCACTTATGAACAATCAAAAACCAGAGATTGGCGAAATCCGTGGGGTATGGCTGACGAATATTGATTCGGAAGTGATGTTTACCCGAGAAAACATCCAAGATGGCATGAGGCGCTTGGCCGAGTCCGGCTTCAATGTGGTTTATCCGGTTGTTTATAACGATGGTTATACGATGCACCCGAGCGAGGTGATGGTCAAGTATTTTGGGCATGACAGCCGGCAGGATTCCGTCTTTGTTGCCAATAAAATTGATCCGCTTGCCGAAATCATCCGAGAGGCCAAGAAATACAACATCAAGGTCATTCCTTGGTTCGAGTTTGGGTTTTCGAGTTCCTACAATCCGCCCGATAACATACTTGCCAAGTATCCGCAATGGGCTGGTCGCGACCGAGAGGGCAACATCCTGAAAAAAAATGGCTTTACATGGCTAAATGCCTTTCATCCGGACGTGCAAGCGTTTGTGCTGGCGTTGGTCGAGGAGGTCATAGACCGTTATGAGGTTGATGGGATCCAAGGAGACGACCGTCTGCCGGCCCTACCTTCTTCGGGTGGGTACGACGAATACACCGTTAGCGAATATCGTAAAGAGCACAATGGCCAAAATCCGCCTCAAAATTATAAAGATCCGGCTTGGCTTAAATGGCGTGCCGATAGGTTGTCCGACTTTGGCGGCCGGTTGTACCACATGGTGAAGGCCAAAGACCCCAACTTAATCGTTTCGCTTTCACCAAGCGTTTATCCTTGGTCGTTGGAAGAATACCTGCAAGATTGGCCGGAGTGGATTCGGCGTGGTCAGGTGGATATGCTCCATCCGCAGGCCTACCGCTATGAAATCGAGCGATACAAGGCCACCATAGATGAAATGCTCCGAGAATCTGGCTTAGACCTGAAGGCCAGAAAAGTAGTTCTTGCCCCCGGTATTTTGATTAAGGCCGGTCCTCGGTTTAATGACCCCGCTTACGTTAAGGAAGCCTTGCGTTATAACCGCGAAAAGGGGTTACATGGCGAGGTCTTTTTCTTCTACGAAGGTCTTTTTGAGCAAAATCAACACCTTGCCGATAGCCTGCGGGCAAGTTATTACAAAAAAACGTCCTCATTTCCTTGGAATTGAGGACGGGAGGACGTTTATCAAGAACACCTTTCAATCAAGAGGGGTGTTCTATTTTTTTGCAAAGTCAATCACCAATCTCCCCGGATTAGTAAGTTTCATGATCGAATATGCTACTTTTTTGTTTAAGCTAATGATGTAGCGAATGTCTCCTTCAAAAACGTCATACGCCAGAACACTGCGGAGGACCGTAAGGTTAGGCTGTTTCTTGATGACGTTGCAATCTTCCATTGGTGTATGCCAAAAGGCTTCTATAAAAAATTTGCCGCTTACTTTTTCCGGCTCCCCAGATGGGCCAATAAAAGGCGGCTTGGCATATGCTAAGGACACAATCTCCGGAACGGATTGGCCATAAAACTCAAACACCAAACGCTCGTGCTTAGGATGCGAGGAGGCACGAATCGCTTTTACGGCAGTCGGTGCGCAAGTCTGGGCACGAACTTGGCTGCCAATACATGTCCAAAGCAGCAAGCCCACAAAAATGCTCTTCATGATTGTGGCGTTTTAATGGATTTCTTGACGTAGCACTTGTTTAAACACTTGTTGCCCGTCAGACAATAGAAGGGTGATGTCCCAAAGTCCTTTGTTGGCAAAGTTGGCCTGTGCCGTAAATTTGCCGGGCTGATCGGCAATGGCGGTAAGATCGGCTTTGGTGGTGATCGTTGTGCCGACGCGCTCACCACTCATCTTTCCGGTTAAATTGGATAGCGGGTTGCCTTCGCGATCCACAACAGAAAAGGTGATGTTCACCAAATTGGGGTCATTTTGTGTTGTCTTTTCAATGGTTGCCTTCCAGCCCAATTTCTGACTTTCAAGCAAGAGGGCCGTGTTTTTGTCAAAATCCAATGCCTTTTTGTAATAATTGTCCACCACTTTTGCGCCGCCGTCATAATTGGCAATAAATAAAACGCTTATGCTCCCAATCATAGTGATGACCAGAAGCGCAATGATGAAAACTGGCCAACGGTAGTAGCCTTTGTCTTTTTGAGTGTGCATGGGAATACTTGGTAAGTTAATTTAATAAAGAAACGAGGCATCCTAAAATACCCCGTTTCCATAAAGCAAAGCAAAGATGTTCCGATAAATGAAATTTACTTTTTAACGGAAGGCCCCAAGAGCGTGAAGTCCGACGCCACTTTGTAGCCATTAGAGAACGTCACTTCAAACTTAGCAGGCACCTGATCCGATCCCGAAAACACCTCGTTTGGAACCGTAACAAAGGTATCCACCCGCTTCATTTCGCCACCGGCAAGTTTTGTTACTGGAGGTCCAGCCACAATAACTTTTGCATTGGTGGGGGATAGGGCTTTTATCGTGAAGGTGATTTCTTGCCCACCCTGGTTTTGAACGCGGAATCGGATACGGTTGGCAATTTCTTGTGGTGTCATTTGGATGTAAGGCGCTCCTACACTGCGACCAACATTCACATTTATCGGATCACGCATTGCAAGTAAGGAAAACAAGGCTACAAAAATGGCCAAGATCAAGGTCGTGTAGATAATGGTTCTTGGACGAATAATCTTGGTGGGCGTTCCTTCGACCTCATGCTCGGAAGTGTAACGAACCAAACCTCTGGGTTTGCCGATACTATCCATGATATGATCGCAGGCATCTATGCACTGTGTACACGCAATACATTCCAATTGTAGGCCATTGCGGATGTCTATACCAGTAGGGCAGGTTCTTACACAAGCAGCACAATCTATACAATCTCCTTTAGCTTCAATAAGCCCTTCTGCTTCTTGTTGAAGGACTTTTTTGCCCCGTTTGGCACGAGGTTCGCCACGGTTGGGGTCATAAGACACAATCATGGAGTCTTTGTCCAATAAAACGGATTGCATCCGAGCATAAGGGCAGGCAATGCAGCACATTTGCTCACGGAAATACCCAAAATCAAAGAGCATGAGGGCTGTAGTCCCGGCCATTAAAAGGAAGAAGCCAAGATTGTCAAAGGGCGAGCCTTGCATCCAGTCCAAGAGGTGATCCCACCCCACAAAATAGGAGACAAAGATATTCGCGAGCGCAAAACTGATCAATAAGTATAAAACAAACTTAACCGCTTTTCGCAAGAAGGTATCCAAGTTCATTGGACTTGTATCTCGGCGACGGCGCACATGTTCTGGACCTTCGAGCCAGCGCTCGATGGGGCGATATACAAATTCCAAATAAACCGTTTGTGGACAACCCCAACCACACCAAACGCGCCCAAGAAATGCCGTTCCGATGATAACGGAGAGAATCGTCCCCACCATAAAGAGTAGGAGAAGGAAGGTATCTGTCGGGTAGAACGTTTGGCCGAATAAAGCAAATTTCCGGTGGATAAAATCAATTAAAACAGCAGGTTGGCCATTTATCTTGACAATGGGCAGTGCAACAAAAAAAGTAATCAACAACCAGCCCACAATCAAACGGGCATTATAAAACCGACCAGAAGACTTGATGGGATACATCCACTTCCTACGCCCATCTTTGGTCATAATACTGATTACCTCTTCGTCGGCAGGCAGTATTTCAATGTTTTCAATGAGAAACTTAGACATTATAAAGGGTTGTTTATGATTTGGTCTGGCGGGATAGCGAGACCATGCGCCGCGATTTATCCACCGAAATAGCGAACATTATTGCTTCGGTGGAGCAGCAGGTACATTAGCGGCAGGCGGGACAAATTTTTCGCCTTGTGGTGCTTTGGCATTGGGTGGATTCGTTCCGGCCAAACTATACACATAGGCGACCAACGCCGCACGATCTGTACTGGAGATAGAGGCTTCCCATCCGGGCATTCCCTTATCTACGAAACCTTTGGTAATGGTGTTAAAGACAGAAACGCGGTCTCCACCATGCAGCCAATATTCGTCTGCAAGGTTGGCCCCGATGCCACCCTCACCGTTAGCACCATGACAGGCCACGCAGTTCGTGGTATAGACCGTTTTTCCTTTAACAACTTGGGCTTTGTCTTGTGTGAAGCCGATCAGTTTTTCTTCTGTAACATCTTTCCCAAAACCAGCTTGATCTGCTTTTGCCCGTAGGGCATTCACTTCTTCTAAACTGGCGGTTAAGTCCTCTTGATAAGTATCGCGATCATAGTAGATGATCACATAGATCGCAGACCAGAAAATGGTAATCACAAAGATTAGTGCCCACCAACCGGGCATCATGTTGTCATACTCCTGAATGCCATCATAGGTGTGGATGACAACGTCCACATTTTTTTTGGGTTTATCGGTATTTGGCGTACTCATGTTGAAAGGATTTAAAATTCAAGTTGGCTGTTAAATGGAATAGAGCATCAAGTACCGGGTGTTTGAGGCTGGTAAGCATTGGTACTTAGTCCGTCATCCAAAGGCAGGTTTTTTGCGGAGGTTCTTTGAGCTTTGGTATAGGCGGCCATCAGGATGGTTGCACTAACAAAGGCGACGATAAAAGCGATGAGTGCCACCTCTGCTAACACACCCGTTTCAAGGGCACGGATTACTTCTTTCATCATGGCTTATGAACCTCCATTTGTAGATGTGTTTGGGTTTACATTTGCCGTTGGAGCCGCTTTGAGGTCTTTGCCCAGGCGTTGTAAATAAGCCACAATCGCTACAATTTCTTTGTTTTGTAGGTTTTTAGGTCCACCATTTGCCGCTACATCGTCTGCAATAACTTTGGCTTGTTCTTTTGCAAGAGAGACGGCATTGCTCACTTCCCGATCAGTATAAGGTACACCAAGCGTGCGGAGACCAGAAAGGTGGGAGGAGAGGTTGGAGAGGTCTAAATCATAATCTAATAGCCAATAATAATTCGGCATTAAGGATTTTGGACTGGTAGAGCGGGGGTTTTCCATGTGGCGAACGTGCCAGAGATTGGGATACTTTCCACCGACGCGAGCGAGATCGGGGCCAGTTCTTTTGGAACCCCAGAGGAATGGGTGATCATAGACCGATTCACCGGGCTTGCTATAATCGCCATAACGCTCTAATTCATCACGGAATGGACGTATCATTTGTGAGTGACAGTTTACACAACCCTCGCGCTGGTAAATATCGCGGCCTGCCAACTCAAGAGGTGTTAAAGGCTTTACCGCACTGATGGTTGGGATATTGCTTTTGACCAAGAACATGGGAGCAATCTCTATAACCGTTCCCACCAGAACCGAAAGCAAGGTGAGTACCGTGAACAATACCCAAGCACCTTCTATCTTACGGTGAAATGTTTCTTTTTGCGTACTCATAATGGTTTGTAATTTTGTGCGTCGGACGGCGGGAAGAGGTGTCCCTTACCCCTAAATTTCACCCCTTCCCAATTCCGACGTTTTTTTTGAAAATCGTTATTGTAGGTTTAAAAGAGCAGCTTATGAAGCTACCGCGAGGGTGACTTCGGTGTCTGGTAGTTCTTTTGGGGCATTACGAACCGTCATGTACATGTTGACGAGCATGAGGATGGCGCCCGTAAGATAGAGGGTTCCACCGATGAAACGCGCCCAATACATCGGAACGATTTGTACAACCGTTTCCATAAAGTCGGGATACATTAAGCGGCCAGTTTCATCGAAGGCACGCCACATTAGACCTTGTGTAACGCCCGAAGCATACATCGCAAATACATAGAGCAACATGCCAATCGTACCAATCCAGAAATGGGTGGTGGCAAGTTTTTGGCTCCAAATTTCCGTTTTCCATAACCTTGGCAAGAGCCAATAGATCATACCAAAAAGCATGAACCCGTTCCAGCCCAATGCACCCGCATGAACGTGACCGATAATCCAGTCCGTATAGTGTGCCAAAGCATTAACGGATTTTACCGAAAGCATGGGGCCTTCAAAAGTGGACATACCGTAGAATGTAATCCCCAATACGTACATCTTGAGTACCACACTGTCGCGCAATTTGTGCCAAGCACCACGTAAGGTGAAGAGACCATTGATCATACCACCCCAACTGGGCATCCAGAGCATAACCGAGAAGGTCATCCCTAATGTAGCAGCCCATTCTGGGAGCGCGGTATAGTTCAGGTGGTGAGGACCAGCCCAGATATAGATGAAGACCAACGTCCAGAAATGGACAATAGAAAGGCGGTACGAAAAGACAGGCCGTTCAGCGGCTTTAGGCATAAAGTAGTACATAAGCCCTAAGAACGGCGTGGTAAGGAAGAATGCTACGGCGTTGTGCCCATACCACCACTGCATAAGTGCATCTTGAACACCCGCATACAAGGAATAGCTTTTAAACAAACCAACGGGAAGCGCCATGCTATTACCAAGATGAAGAACTGCAACGGTGAGGATCGTAGCAATGTAGAACCACAAGGCCACATACATGTGTTTCTCGCGACGAACGGCTAAGGTTCCGAAGAAGTTGACGGCAAAAACCACCCAGACTACCGTGATGGCAATGTCTATTGGCCATTCTAATTCCGCATATTCTTTGCTGGAGGTAATCCCTAAAGGTAAGGTAATGGCTGCTGCTACGATGATTAACTGCCAACCCCAGAAGTGAATTTTACTGAGAAGGTCGTTAAACAAACGAGCTTTACAAAGGCGTTGGGTAGAGTAATAGATGGCCGCAAAAATACCATTTCCCCCAAAAGCAAAAATCACCGCGTTCGTGTGCAGTGGTCTTAAACGTCCGAAGGTTAAGTAGGGGCCTAAATTGGCTTGATAGAAGGGCATTTGAAGGGCAATGATGACCCCAACCAACATCCCTACAACCCCCCAAATGGCGGTTGCCCATAAAAAATAGCGTACAATTTGGTCATCGTAAGAAAACGTGACCGTACGCCCCGTGAACTGTTCAGCCGCGCTACTCTCCGCGACGGTGACAGATGCGTTTGGCGTTTCTTTTGATTGCATTATCGTTATTGCCAGTTTGGTGAAACAGGAAGGCATATACCTTAGTACCGAAAATCCGGCATGACGGTTATCCAAAAAGAACGGAATGGTTGATGTGATGTGTAGGGCTGTTATGCACAAGGTGTGTAGGGAATTTACCCACGCGGCAAAAAGTGTAAAGGTGGTTTCTGCGATTATTTTTGAATAAAAGGTCTTTAAATGCGACATATTTAGAATTTACAATCACGATAATATTTTATATATAGTTAAATAAAATAGTGATTTAGCGCAAATGGCATCTGGTAAAGTTTGATTTTTTAATGATGCTGTTCCGGTGGTCGCTTGAACATTGCCTTTGGACGATTGTAAGGAACTTTTGTAAGGAAAAGCGGCTTATAAGCGTTTGCCTTAAGCGTGAAATAGAGGTTAAGGAAATGATAGGATCGGTTCGCTTGAAGCCCTACGCATAAAGTGGATTTTTCAAGACCATCTTGTATTTGTTCGAGCCTCTTCTGATATGAATTAACTTTAGGTATTTTTTAGTTCTAAAATTATGCGTTTAAATGTTTTAAAGTTAATATTGATCTTATATACGTCTTTATTAACGGGTTCTTGTACCCACTCTGTCGAACCTAAGTCAACTTTTTCGGAAAAGCGGAATGTCTCCGAAGGGATGTTGGTGGTGCATGATACTACTTGGGTAGAAATCATACGCCGAGACGAGGCGTCTTGGAAGGCGTTGATTCCAGAAAATCAATACCGTATCACAAGAGAACACGGCACGGAACCTCCCTTTTCGCATGCATACAACAACCTCCATGAAAAAGGGATCTTTTATTGTGCGGACTGTCAGAACCCACTTTTTGCGTCAGACACCAAATTTGATTCGGGTACTGGCTGGCCGAGTTTTTGGAAGCCCTACCATAGCCGGAGCGTGAAGCTGACAGAAGATCGGTCTTTTGGCATGATCCGCAATGAGGTTTCATGTGCACGATGTGGGGCACATTTGGGGCATGTTTTTGATGATGGGCCTGCGCCTACGGGTTTGCGGTATTGCATGAATGGCTTGTCCCTTAAATTCCAAAAAGAGGTGATCACAACCAAGTTGGAAAAAGCCATATTTGCACAGGGTTGTTTTTGGTGTGTAGAGGAGATATTTGAAAGTCTTAAAGGGGTGAAAGCGGTGGTTTCTGGTTATGCAGGTGGTAAGGAGGCAAACCCAACGTATGAGCAAGTAGGCAGCGGTGCTACCGATCATGCGGAAGCGGTGGAGGTCACGTATGATCCAAGTGTCATCACTTATCAACAGTTGTTGAAGGTGTTTTTCCATGCTGGCGATCCCACACAAGTAAATGGCCAAGGGCCGGATCACGGAACCCAATATCGTTCTATACTTTTTTACAAAGACGCCCAGCAAAAGCGCCAAATTGAAACCTATATGCAGGAATTAAGCGCATCTGGGAGGTTTATAAAGCCGCTTTCGGTTCAGTTGCTGCCCCAAATGCCTTTTTATCTTGCAGAAAGTTATCATCAGGACTACGTAAAAAATCATCCAGAAACGCCCTATGTCATCCACGTTTCCATTCCTCGTTATCGCCGAGCAATCCAGCACTTCCCAGAACTGCAGAGGTCTAAATAGGCTAAAGAAGATTCAATCTCTATCAAAAGGATGCTTCAGGAGGTCGGTTCCGGGGAAATAATAAGCCAAGATTTCCCGATAGTTTTTCCCGAATTCTGCCATCCGTTTTGCACCTAATTGCGATAACCCAACGCCATGACCAGCACCCCGACCTTTGGCCACATAAAACCCTTTTTCGAGGAGCATGTCAAAACGAAGGCTTCTTAAGCCGCCGAAACGAAAAAAACGGCTGATTTGCGCCCGAACGTGATTGGCTGGAAAGGATTTGCTTCCAACCCGTGCGTACTTCCAACGCCCGCTTGCGTCTCTGCCCGTCCAAGTCAGCGTGGTTGCGGATATGCCATACGTTTGGCTCAAATGTGCGTTAAGAACAGAGACCTCTGCCTGAACCGACCATTCACTAAAAGCATTCTTTTGGTCGAAAGTATCGGGCCGTGGAACAAAATAGGGGAGTGGATCGCTATGCCAAAGCGTGTTGTTGGACGCCACATAACCACCATTGGATGCAGAAAAAAGGGCCTCAACGGGTTTGTTGTTCCAAAAAAGCATCTCATTTTCGGTCTCTTGTACGGCTTCGAGTGCTGTTTGATAGTTTTCTGGATGGATGCGGAATACTTGTTTGGACTCCGTGTCCGAAATGACTTGTTCATCGGCAGTGGAGAAATGACGATAGGCATAAGTACGTGCGAGGACGGCTTGGGCTTTTAGGGCTTCTTTGTTGGTAAAGGGCATCTCGGCAGATACGACGCCCGCCAAGTACTGAGTCGCCGAGGTTCGGAGAAAAAGGTTCAACTTTTTGCGTTCGGGCGTGATGGAAAGTTCACCCGAAATAGGAAATTGCGCATCAGTCACTTTTATCCCAAATGGATCATTGGACAAAGGCAATATGGATAATTTATCTAAAGTGAAGACGCCAAAATCCGTAAAAACACTTAAAGCGGTTTGGTACAATTCCACTCGGATTCGTGCCGAGCCATTGAGTTTACGCTGAAAGCCCGCCTCGTCCGTTAGTAGAAAACCTTGTGGCGATCCCAAAACTTCGACTGATCGGAGATATTGGTCTGAAAATAGCCGAATGGAGATGCTCTTACGGACATGTACGAAGTCTGGTATGGATTCCTTTATGGGGGCTAAGTAAATGAGAAGCGCCGAAAAGCAAATTAGATTGCGCACAAAGTGGTTCATGTAGCTTTCCTTTAGAAACCGAAGACCAATTCTGTTCTGAAAAAGCCTACATCCGGCGAGATTTTATGGTTGTTGTAGCGTGCCTGAAAACGCACCGAAATATTGCGAATCGGTTCATAAGCGATAAGTGCCGCCACCGAAAAGCCATCATCTCGTTGTCCGGCCAAGAACTTTTTTTTCCCAAATTCGAGATCAGTGCCTGTTTGTAAGCCATTGTTCGGGTCTCCACCCACATTCACGAACTTTCCGGCGTCATCCGTATAATTTTCGCCTTGTCGGGTGTATGCAAGAGAAGCCTCGGCGCGGATGCGTTTTGGGAACCACATTTTGGCCGCGAGTTTCCATTGATCGGCATTCGGGCCGATAGGGTGTCCGAGCGTCGTCTGATTGTGTTGATACGCATTGTAAAAGCTACCGTTGTATGGGAAGCGGTGGGTATAGGTAAAGGGATCAACGCGGGTATAGGACAACGAGGCCAAAATATGATCGGAAACATGTGCCCCAACGCCCGTCTGAAAAGCCCATTTCACGTTATAAGAATGTTTTCCGATTTTGGTAAGGATCATATCGTCCACCAAAAGCGAGGCAAAGGCTTCTATTTTGGGTATAGGCCGGACAACCGACTCCATCGCGAATAGGCTGTTGTCTCGGTCGCCCAAGGCATGTTCCGAGGTGACGACGGGATTAAAGGGGTTTAAATAGGCCAATTCAGGGCTTCTAAGGCCATACACTACCATTTCGTAAAATGAAAAATTGAAACGTGACGAGGGCTGAATGTTAAGGCGGTGCATCGCCAAATACCGTTGTGGAGACACCAAGCGGCCAAAATCGGGCTTGTCTGGGTCATGCTCCCACTGTGCCAAATCAGATAAATTGGCATGGATCATTTGGTACTGAAAAGTCTTGGTTCTAAAGCCGAGCCGAACAAATGAATAGTAGTCATTTATACCGCCAAGCACAATTGGCTCTGTAAAAGAGGCGCCTTGTATCAATCGTTCGTTAGCCAATTCAATAAAGAAGGGCTTCTTGGCCAATCGGATGGAGGTGCTGCTTCTGTCGTAACTGCCTATGGGCGGATCATAGTATAAAATATAGTAAAGGGTATTTATTTGTGGATCGTATTTTTGAACACGGGTATTCCCCATCAACTGTACGCCATCGTATGTACCCGAATAGAAACCAAACCAATCTTTATAATGCCCTTCGATGATGAGTTCTGGAACCAAGGCAAAGCCGCCCATCGCTTCGCCATTGGGGTTCGCACCACGAAATTGGGCACTTGCATGGCCTTGGACTGCTGTTCGCCAATCTGCTGTCTTTTTGTAAAATAGAAATTTCTCGGTATCTTTGCCCAATGGAAAATGGAGACCTACTTTTCCAGATTCGTTCCCACTTTTGGGCGTAATCATGGTTTCTATGGCCGCTTCCGGTTCTAAGAACGCTTGCCGAAAGGTTTGTAACCATTGCCAAGCCGTTTTGCCCAAGCGGTTCCGGTCGTTTTGAAGGGTTTCTAAATGTTGGATAACCTCGTCGCGGGCAATGGGGCGCGATTCGTGTAAGTAATTGGGGAGTAGCCCATGTACCCGCTGAAGGTGCAGAAAATCATAGACCTCGTGCTCTGCGGGTACAATTTCTGGCTGTGCCGAGACCGTATTGAATAAAACAAGGAGGGCTATCCCCAAAAAGAATAAAGACTTCATGTAGAATTGGTGTGGTTCGTTGTGTTCCCGATGTTTTTTTGTTAGTTAATGCTGGAAAATAAAAGTCCAATCATTTGGTTAAAAGATACGGGTTTCCCATCCGTATTTGTTGTTTTTCCCCCATTATTTTGCATGTTTAGCAGATTGTGAGCCGTAAAACAGAACTAATTTTTGTCCTATTCATAGATACCATCGCTTGCATGGGGGCGGTGTTTTTGTATTACCATGCGCGATTTGAGTGGGGTTTGGTTGATCGGCCCGTACAACGGCCGCCAGATATTATTGCCCCAACCATTGTCTTCACCCTATTTTGGTTGTTGTTATTTACCTTTTCAGGGTTGTACCGCACCCGATTTGCGGCTTCGCGTTTTGATGAAACTATCTCCGTGTTTAAAGTGGTCTCGTTTGGGATTTTGGTCTTGTTCTTTGTGATCTTCATTGACCAATTTGATGCGCGGAGCGGTCGGCTGCCCATTATGGTCTATTGGTTTTCGATGGTGGGCTTGGTGATTCTGGGGCGCATGATTGTAAGAACGGTGCAAAAAATTCTCCTTTTGCGTGGATATGGGACGCACAACACCTTGTTGGTGGGTCGAGACTCGTTGTTAGTGGAGTTTACCGAGGAACTGGGGAAATATCCACAAGCGGGTTTTAAATTGGTGGGTGGGATTCAGGTGAACGAACAAGGAGAGGCCAACTTGCATCTACATGAGCCTTCGGATTGGTCGGTTGCAGACCCGATTGCGGCACTTCCGGAAATTATTGCGCGACTAAAGGTGCAAGATGTGGTTTTGGCCCTAAGCTCGCAAGACCATACCGTGCTGAATAATGTGCTTAGAATTTGCGACCGTCAGCCCGTCACCCTCAAATTGGTTCCCGATTTTTACAGTGTGATTGGCGGCATGACTCGAACGGAACACATGTATGGACTACCTTTGATCGAAGTCTATCCAGAACCGATGGCGGCGTGGGAAGAAAGTACCAAGAGGTTGATAGATTTTTTCGTCTCGCTCGTGGGCTTGGTTGTGCTTATGCCTTTTCTGCTCTTGATTGGTATTGTCATCAAACTTACCTCTCATGGTACGGTCATCTTTCGCCAAAAAAGGGTCGGCCAACATGGACGGGAATTTACAATGCTCAAGTTCCGTACCATGCGTGCAGACGCCGAGGCCAAAACCGGCCCCGTTTGGGCAAGTGCATCCGATGATCGTTATACCCCCATCGGACGATGGCTTAGAAAACTGCGCCTCGACGAATTGCCCCAACTCTGGAATGTATTGATTGGGCAAATGTCGTTGGTGGGGCCACGTCCCGAACGGCCCTTTTTTGTGGAAAAATTGGCGCAAGAAATCCCGCTTTACGGACGACGCCACCGAGTTAAACCCGGCATTACCGGATTGGCCCAGGTAAAATGGAAGTATGACGAGACCGTAGAGGATGTGCGACAAAAGGTAAAATACGACCTTTTCTATATTGAGAACATGAGCCTAAAGCAGGATATTTCTATCTTATTCCAAACCTTTCGGACGGCCATTCTCGGAAAAGGGCAGTGATTTTTGTTGGTGCCGGCCAGAAGTTTAGGTCGTGATGCGCAATATTGAGATCGCCTCTATCCTATAGTATAATGTATTATTCAACAATGGCAAGACGACACTTAGAAAAATCCGCCGAATAGTTCAGCCATCGGGCTTCGACTACGCCCAGCCAGCGCTATTCTTGTCATATATAGATGTCACTCCTACGGGATAGATGCCACTCCTACGGGGCTTTGTTGTGTATTTGGAACCGATTTCTACTAAGATGTCGCCCCTACGGGGCTTTGCTGTGCATTTAAAAGTAGAATAAACCCTTGAAAAACCAGCACTTACGCAATTCCGTGAGTTCCTCCATGATGCTCGCTTGGCAGGGCGGCCCTTAGAAAAATCCGCCGGAGTAAGGATGACTTCGGCTACGCTCAGCCACAGGGCTTCTTTTGGCCGTACAAAAGAAGGCCGCCGGCAGGCTTCGATTTGATTAACCCAAAACACCTGTTTAATGGTTACAAGTTAAAGGTTGTCTCAATATGCTATTTCCTTCTTGAAATTTTGGGTTTGGTGTCGTACCTTGAAAACGCTTTTACCCTGCGTAAAAAAATCCCCAAAAGCATTGAACCCCTAAGTCAATATTGCTATGCAAAATGAAACCCATAAGCAGCGCCTTTTCCTTGGCGCCTGCTTGTCTCTGGTAGCTACGTCTGTATCTTTTGCCGTTATTGGTGCAAGTATGGGGCCACTGAAAACCCAATTTATGCTTTCTAACCTACAAATTGGGATGATTGGTGGCGCAAACTTATACGGATTTGCTATCACACAACTTATCTTCTCGCCATTATGTGATACCCTTGGGATGAAGCGCTTGCTTCAGTTGGCCTTTATTGGCCATTTACTGGGAGCATTAAGCATGATTTTTGCCGGAGGTTTTGGCCTCTTATACACAGGTGCACTCCTGATCTCCATGGGCAATGGCTTGGTGGAAGCCGCTTGTAACCCCTTGGTTGTGGCCTTGTATCCCGATAACAAGTCTGTAAAACTGAACCAGTTTCACGTTTGGTTCCCCGGTGGAATTGTAATTGGCGGGGTTTTGTCGTTCTTGTTGGATCAAGTCGGCATTACGGCATGGCAAGTAAAAATTGCCTTGATCTTAATCCCAACCGTCATTTATGCCTTTTTAATGTTCCGAGAATCGTTCCCCAAGACCGAAGCCTCAGCAGCCGGCGTCTCGCTCGCACAGGCATTTCGGGAAACCCTGCAAGCCCCGGTGGTTAGTGTCGGCTTATTGATGATCGGTATGGTAATCATGATGTTGAACAACATGGGTATTTTGCAGGTGAGTGCGGATGTGGTGAATTGGTTGTTCCTTGGTGCATTAGTAGTCTCCGTTGTGATGGGGATTATGGCTTGGATGGCGGGGCGCAAGTTGGAAGTGCTGATGTTGGTGATGCTAATGGCAATGGCCATAACCGCTTCTTCGGAATTAGGCCCCGGACGCTGGGTTCCGGCGGTGCTGGAGTCTGGTGGGATGCATGGGATTTTGGTTCTCGCATGGATTAATGGTCTTATGGCCATCTTACGGTACAATGCCGGTGCATTTGTGCATCGTTTTTCGCCAACAGGCACGCTCCTTATTTCTGCTGTCCTGACCGTGATTGGCTTGTATTGGCTGAGTGCTGCGGAGTCGCTCGCGATGGTCTTACCGGCAGCTACCGTATTTGCATTGGGGGTATGTTTCTTCTGGCCAACCATGCTTGGTTTTGTGTCGGAACGGATTCCCAAGTCTGGTGCGTTTGGCTTAGGACTCATGGGCGCTGTTGGAATGGCCGTTACCGGTTTATTTACTGCGCCGCAAATGGGTGCTATCGCCGATAAATACCTGCATGAAAAACTTGCCCCAAACGAGGTGTTGGCGGTGGTGAATGAGACAAAGGCCACGTTCCCGGCGCTGATAGATCAAGCACAAGGCCCCATTAAAGAGGAAGTCCGTAAGGCACTTTCGGATGCGGAAGCCGTCGAAAAAGCATATCAGGCCGAGGGTAAATTGCCCGAAGGTGATACGGCTGGGGCTTTGCGTGAGGTTATTGCACAAGGCGGGACAAGTGATGCCGCAAATAAGGCAAAAGCAGTCCTAAATCCCGCCGATAACTATGGAGGACGTATGGCATTCCGAGCGATTGTCCCCTTCACGGCATTGCTTATTCTTGTGTTTGGCTTTTTGTATTGGCAAGACCGGCAAAGAGGAGGCTATAAGGTGGAAAAACTTTCGCCAACGGCATAAAGACCAAGGTTAAAAAAATGATCAACAGAAAAATTCGGTATGGCATGGTGGGCGGTGGGCCGGGAGCCTTTATTGGTAATGTCCATAAAATGGCGGCGGCCTTGGATGGCGAAATAGAATTGGTCGCTGGAGCCTTCTCTTCTAATCCAGAAAAATCTCGTCAGCGCGGTGAAGAATGGTTCCTACATCCGTCTCGTGTCTATGGCTCGTATCAAGAAATGGCGGAAAAAGAAGCTGCTTTACCGCTTGAGGAAAGAATAGATTTTGTTGCCATCGTTACGCCCAATCATACCCACTATGACATCGCCAAAACTTTTTTGGAAGCGGGGTTCCATGTGATGTGTGATAAACCTATGGTAAACACAGAACTGGAGGCTGAAGAATTGGTGCGCTTAGTGTCTTCAAAAAAGTTGCTTTTTGGACTTACGCACAATTATACGGGCTATCCGATGGTGAAGCAAGCCCGCGATTTGGTGCGCGAAGGTAAACTGGGAGCCGTACGGAAAGTGGTTGTAGAGTACCCGCAAGGATGGCTTGCAACGTTGGTAGAAGCCACAGGCTCTAAGCAAGCCGGATGGCGCACCGATCCCAAACAAGCGGGCATCTCCTCTTGTATTGGAGACATCGGAACCCATGCAGAAAACCTTGCGGAATACATTACAGGGTTGAAAATCGTCTCTCTCCTTTCCGATCTTACGACCTTTGTAGAAGGGCGATTGTTGGAGGATGACGCCAATATGCTGGTGCAATTTGAAAATGGTGCAAAAGGGATTTTATATGCCTCGCAAGTGAGCGTTGGTGAAGAAAATAACCTACGTATTCGGGTGTATGGGACGGAGGCGGCCTTAGAATGGCATCAAGAAGAACCAAATAAACTCTGGATAAAATACCCCAATCGCCCGTCCGAATTATTACGTCGGGGAAATGGGTATATCGGCGAACATGCGGCGTACTTTACCCGCATTCCGGCAGGACATCCAGAGGCATTTATCGAAGCATTCGCAAACCTCTACCGCTCGTTTGGACGGTGTATTCGGGCAAGGCTCGAAGGCCGTGACCCAGATCCGAAAGATATGGACTTCCCCACGGTGGAGGATGGCCTTAGAGGTGTGCGCTTCATTCATCGTGCCGTGGAATCTGGGAAAACTCGGACTTGGGTATCGCTTTAAAGAAGTGCCGGAGCATTCTTTTGAGTGCTCCTTTTTTGTATTCAAAAACAAAGATTGCTCTTCTTGTTAAGACCTTGTTCGTTATGGATGAAAAGGCTTGCATGATTTTTTGTTTTGCAATACTTTAATGAGCGAATAAAATTGATCCTACCGAATAATCATATGGTCATTGGTGTCCCAAAAGAAACCGCTCTCGGTGAAGCACGGGTTGCACAAACCCCAGAGACGGTCGCAAAACTTACGAAGCAAGGCTTTGAAGTTATCGTTGAGCAAAATGCCGGCGTTCGTAGCTACTTCTCGGATGAAGCCTATCAAACTGCTGGAGCTACACTTGGAAGTGCAGAACAAGCCCTCGGTGCAGATTTTGTGACCAAAGTGGCAGCACCTTCTGCCGATGAATTGGCCAAGATGAAGCATGGGGCAGGTCTTATAGCATTCCTTCGCCCGCTTGACGACCTCGATGTCATTCGACAATTGGCACACAAAGGCATCACCTCCTATGCGATGGAGTTGGTTCCCCGATCCACCAAAGCACAAAAAATGGACGCCCTCTCCGCAATGGCTTCTATTGCGGGGTACAAGGCCGTTTTATTGGCTGCTGAAATTTTTCCACGCTTTTTCCCACTCCTTACGACGGCTGCGGGAACCATTAAGCCGGCAAGTGTGCTGGTTTTGGGGGCTGGCGTAGCCGGGCTTCAAGCCTTGGCCACCGCAAGGCGCTTAGGGGCAGTAACATCTGCATATGATGTGCGTGCCGCCGCCGCCGAGGAGGCAAAATCGCTTGGGGCCAAATTTATTGAATTGGATTTGGATACCTCCGATGCATCTGCATCTGGTGGCTATGCAGCGGCATTAAGTACCGACCGTGCCGAACGTCAGGTACAACTCCTTGCCACACATATCGCCAAAATGGATGTCGTTATTTCTACGGCACTAATTCCGGGTAGAAAAGCCCCGTTGCTGATCTCCGAAGACGCCGTGAAGGCGATGGCGCCCGGGTCGGTCATCATAGATATTGCAGCACCCAATGGTGGGAATTGCGCCCTTACCGTTCCCGGAGAAACCGTAGTCCGTCACGAGGTCACTATTGTTGGCGCTATGAACCTACCAGCGGGAATGCCCTTCCATGCAAGCCAACTCTATGCCCGTACCATTCTGGCCGGAATTGGCGAACTGGTTAAAGAGGGGGCGTTCCGCCTCGATTTTGATGATGAAATTGTTAAGGGCTGTTGCGTAACCCACCAAAGAATGGTCGTACACGAACGGGTTAAAAGTATTCTCTGAACCTCTCTTTAACGGATGATTAATATGGAACTTAACGGACTTGTTACCCTCATTGTGGTGTTTACTTTGGCCTCATTTGTAGGGAAAGAACTCATTGGAAAAGTACCGACCATGTTGCATACGCCACTTACGTCAGGCGCAAATGCAGTTTCTGGTATTACCGTTATTGGAGCGTTGATTGCGACAGGTATGGTCCAAAGCCCCATTACCAAATGGATTGGTTTCGCCGCCTTAATTTTTGCCATGATCAATGTCGTTGGTGGGTATATGGTGACCGACCGTATGCTGGAGATGTTTAAGAAAAAGGAAGATTAAAAAGTCTTCTTTCCTTTGTTTAAAATAGCGAAAAAAATAAATATATGGCAGATTTAAAACTTGCCCTCATTAATCTTGCATATCTCCTTGCAGCCTCTTTGTTTATTATGGGTTTGAAGCGGCTAAGCAGTCCCGCTACGGCAAGAGGAGGGAATCAACTTTCTGCTATAGGCATGTTGATTGCAATTGTAGCGACCTTGTTTTATCAGCAGATCCTAAATCCGTTAGAAATGCTGGTTGGCGTACTCATCGGGTCGGCGATTGGGGTTTATATTGCCAAAACGGTCAAAATGACTGGAATGCCGGAAATGGTGGCGATGCTCAATGCCTTTGGTGGGGTTGCCTCTTCCTTGGTTGCTGTGGCCGAGGTGGAACGATACGCCGCCATAGGACAGCAAATCCCAAATTTGGATACGTTTATTGTTGTGCTAACGATTTTGATAGGCACGGTGACGTTCTCTGGAAGTATCATCGCATGGGGCAAGTTAAGCACAAAGTTGACTGGAAATCCGATTCTGTTTCCGGGGATTCGTGTGCTGACGTTGATCATGTTTCTGGGAGTGATTGGCTCGTTGGTCTTTATGTACCAAAACATGGCTACCTTTACGGTTGATCAAACGCCAGTTCTGTATGCAGCTATAATGGCCAATGTTTTTGCGTTTATCTTAGGAATTTTATTGGTTATCCCGATCGGAGGGGCGGACATGCCTGTTGTAATCGCACTTTTTAACTCCTATTCTGGTTTGGCGGGTGCGGCTTCGGGCTTTTTGATCAAGAACGATGCCCTCATTGTGGCGGGTGCGCTGGTTGGCGCTTCTGGGATCATCCTGACCAAAGTCATGTGCGATGCCATGAACCGCTCGTGGCTGAATGTTCTGCTCGGTGGGTTTGGCGGGGATACTGCCGCAACGGGTAGCCGTGACTTCTCGCAGGCCACCGTTAAGCAAACCTCGGCAGATGATGCGGCCATTCTGATGAGCTATGCCCAAAAGGTGATTGTGGTTCCGGGTTATGGTTTAGCAGTCTCGCAGGCGCAGCACCAAGTACGCGAACTGGCCGATCTACTTCAGGATAAGGGCGTAGAAGTGAAATTCGCCATTCATCCAGTTGCTGGACGGATGCCGGGTCATATGAACGTCCTCTTGGCAGAAGCAAACGTATCCTATGACTTATTGATTGATATGGACGACATCAATCCTGAATTTGAACAAACAGATGTGGTGCTGATCGTTGGGGCAAATGATGTGGTGAATCCAGCAGCGAAAAACGACCCAAGTAGCCCAATATATGGAATGCCTATTTTAGAGGTAGATAAGGCCAAAAATACCATCGTCATGAAGCGTTCCATGAAGGCGGGATATGCGGGGATCGAAAACGAACTTTTCTTCTCTCCGAAAAATGCCATGCTCTTTGGAGATGCAAAGGCCACGCTAAGTGCGCTGATTACCGAAGTAAAAGCTGTCTAATGGCGTTACCAGAAGGTACAGTAAAGGCCGACTTATCTGCAAGTCCGGCCTTTGTTTTTGTTCACATTGTACCTAACTTAAGCGTTCTTCCAACTAAACGTTTACGACAATGAGAAAAATCTTGTTTTTGGTGATTGCATTTTTTGGTTATGCAACAGTGCTCCATGCCCAAAATGAGCCAATTTCGAACTTGGTCTTGAAAAGCAATGTTTTAGACTATGGAACCATTACGCATGGTGCTGATCCTTACCGATCCCTTGAGTTCAAAAATGCTGGGAATGCACCCTTAACGCTGCAAAAGGTAACCAGCACCTGTGGATGCCTTGTCCCAATGTATAGAGAGGCTGCAATTTATCCCGGCGAAATTGGTACCATAAAATTACGATACGATACCCAACGTTTGGGTAAATTCTCAAAAGCCATCAAGATTGTAAGCACGGATGGACAAGAGGTAATTGTTACCGTCAAAGGTGAGGTGTTGCCAAAATCCTCAGAGGCTCCTATCCCGATTAGGCAAGGCCAGTAAGAAATCCCTTAAAACGAAGCGTCAAGTTTGAACGGAACTTGACGCTTTTTTTGTAAACAGAGCGCAATACGTTTTACTGGATGTCCACCTTTTCGCCAAGCGCATCCTCAACAAAATGATGAAGGAGAAAAGTTTGTTCTGCGCCGAGTTTCTGCCCATATTGGCTAAATAAGTACAAGAGTACTGCTGCAAGGATCAAAGCTGGATACACCCAAAGCATGGCCGGAAAAATCTTGAGCAAAAATGCTGTAATCACATAACCCGTCAGGAAAAAGAGCGAAAATCCAATAATTCCATACCCCACGGCGAAAACCTGCCAGACATCTTGGCTTGGGCCGTAGAGGCCATGTATAATCGTCCCTTTTTCGTGTGGGTCGAAGTTAAGGTCTAATTGCGGAGACCAAAAATGATAGTCAGGGCCTTTAGGAATGCGCAAAAGGATGTGATCTTGGTAACGCAAGCCTTCAATTTTGGAATTCTGGTCTAACTTTTCATAAATCCGTTGTTGGAGTACATCCGGTTGGAGGGGAGAGATGGCCTTAATCTTTGGACGGACGCGAATGCTTGTCATATGCGTAGGGGATGGAATGGTTCAAATATTTGGTAAGGTGAATTTAAAGATAGTGTGTAGAGGGGTTTTGTGCAAGGGTAAATCAAAAAATGCGTGCAACTTGCTTTTAGCTTTCTGGTATATTGTACATATCTAATCACCCATTATACGACCATCATGAAAAATTTAAAACCGTTATTGTGGATTGCCGTCATTGGCTTAGTCCTCGTTTTTTTTAACATGCCCGTATTTAACTACGGCTATTTTGGTCTGCCAGTATTGTTGCTGTTCCTTACGTTTTTGTGGATGGTGCTGAAGTTCCCATTAGCCAAAATTAAAGTGGAAGGACAAGAGGTGCACCTCGACAAAAGTATTAAAATGAGCAAAGCGCCTTTATGGATCATGTTGGCTTTGATCGTTTACATTGTTGTGATTCCATTTCTGACCACTTCCGCGATCTTCCATAATGGCAGTTACCGTAACCTCATTGGTGACGTAAAAGTGGAAAATAACTTATCTCAGCACATGGCCCCCATTTCGCTCGATAAAATCCGGGTTGTTGACCAGTCTCTGGCTGCCCTTTTGGGGGATAAAGTACTGGGTGCACAGCCTGCATTAGGGAGCCAAGTGGAATTAGGCACATTTAACATCCAAAAAGTGCGTGACGAATTGTATTGGGTTGCGCCTCTCATCCATTCGGGGTTTTTTAAATGGCTCAACAACCGTGAAGGTACGCCCGGATATGTGATGGTATCTGCGACAAATGAACGTGATGTGAAGCTCGTACAGAGGATGGGCAGCGAGGATGTGCGTATAAGAATACAGGAGAATGCTTATTTATTTGAAGACTTGGAGCGCTACCTCTACTTTAGTGGGCACATTACGCACGGTTTGACGGATTATTCCTTTGAGATTGATGACAACGGTCGCCCGTATTGGGTGGTTACCAAATTCGCAAAACGGATTGGATTTGCCGGAGAAGATGCCATAGGTGTGCTGGTGGTGGATGCTAAAACCGGAGATATTGCAGAATATGGCATTGCAAACGCACCCAAGTGGGTAGATCGGATCCAGCCCGCCGATTTTGTTAGCCAGCAACTAAACGATTGGGGCGAATATGTGAATGGTTACTGGAACTTCTCCAATCAAAACAAACTGCAGGTCTCTGAAAAGCCACTCTTGGTTTATGGCGAAGACAATAAATCTTACTGGTACACCGGATTAACTTCGGTAGGCAGTGATGAAGCAACAACCGGATTTGTATTGGTGGATACCCGCACCAAAAAAGCGCATTGGTATCGCCAGAGTGGTGCAACCGAATATGCAGCTCAAAACTCGGCAGTGGGGAAAGTACAAGAAAAGGGCTATTCCGCCTCACAACCCATTCCATATAACATCAATGGTATCCCAACCTATGTAATGACGCTGAAAGACAATGGCGGCTTGGTGAAGATGTATGCAATGGTGGCGATTGGGGATTATACCATCGTCGGGACTGGAAACTCGATGAGGGAGTCTTTGATGGCCTTTAAAAGTGCATATAACATGGCTGGGAATAAAATTAGTCCAGAAGCCGCCAGTAGCCGCGCTATCACCAAGTCGGTCATCACGCGGATCAGTAGCGACATCAAAAACGGGAATAGCTTTTACTATTTTACCGTTAAGGACCTGAATAAAATTTTTGTAGGCTCTTCTCAACTGTCGAACGAGTTGCCCATTTCGGTTCCGGGGGATAGCGTAGAAATCAGCTTCGATAACGACTTGCAGGAAATTATTGATGTGGTTTCGTTTAATAACAAAAAACTCGGAAATAACTAAAATTTCGGGTTCTCAAAACCACATCTGTTTTGCAAAGCTAAAAGGCCGGAAAGACAATCTCCGGCCTTTTTACATGGTGATTGGAATCTGGTTGTGACACCCTCCCTATTGATTACATATTGAGATCGCCAATATCTTATAGCATAATGTATTGTTCAATAATATCAAGGCAACACGTATAAAAATCCGCAGAATAGTCCAGCCACCGGGCTTCGACTACGATCAACGCGCTATTTCTTTGTCATATAATGTCACCCATACGGGGCTTTGTTGTACACATGGAAATGGATTTCTATTAAGATGCCGCCCCGATGGGGCTGGGCCGTGCGTTTTGTAAAGCAGATCAAACCCTTTAAAAACCGTAATTTACGCAATCCCGTGAGTTCCTCCTTGATTCTCGCGTGGCAGGGCGGCCCTTAGAAAAATCCGCCGGGCTTCGACTTGGCTCAGCCGCCGGCTTCTATTGCCGTACAAAAGAAGGCCGCCGGCAGGCCCGTCTGCCCTCAACTAGCAGGCTTCGATTTGATCAACTCAAAACACCTGTTAAATGGTTACAAGTTAAAGGCTTTCTCAATAACTTGTTGGAGATAAATTTATTTTGTATCTTGAAAAAACAGACAATTTAGGCAGTAGTCAAGTTGCGTGTAAGGCAAAAAAAATACGCAATATTGCGTATATCCAGTAGTTGGTATCAATTTTAAGGAAAAAACTCGAAAAAATCCCCCCAAAATTCGTAACTTCGTAGTCGAACAAAAAGAAATACGACCATGGCAAAATATATCAATCCATATACAGATTTTGGTTTCAAAAAACTGTTTGGCGAAGAAGCGAACAAAGACCTTTTGATTGATTTCTTAAATCAACTTTTACCTGCCCATCACGAAATTGCAGACTTAAATTTTCGTAATATTGAAAATTTGGCGGATTTGTCGACAGAACGAAAGGCTATTTTTGATATTCATTGCAAAGCAGTTTCGGGCGAGCGGTTTATTGTGGAAATGCAGAAGGCAAAAATAAAATACTTCAAGGACAGAAGTCTTTTTTATGTTACTTTTCCTATTCGTGACCAATCCCAACAGGGTGATTGGAATTTCAAATTAGAACCTATTTACTTCGTAGCTATTCTTGATTTTGAATATGATGAGGCAGAAGAAAGACGCAAATTTAGGCGTGATGTGGCTTTAAAAGACCAAGATGGAGATTTGTTTTTTGACAAATTGCATTTCAAATTTTTGCAAATGCCTTTGTTTCATTTGAAAGAACACGAACTAAAAACTAAGTTTGATAAATGGTGCTATTTTCTGAAGAATTTAGAAATTTTTGACCACATTCCAAGTATTTTAAACGAACCTATTTTTCAAAAAGCCTTCGGAACTGCGGAATTGGCGAGTTTAAGTATAGAACAAAGAGCCATTTATGAGGAGAACCTTATTCAGTATTGGGGTATGAAAAGTGCTTTGGAAACGGCAGTAGAGGAAAGAGAAATTGAAATTGCCATAAAAGCAATTAGAAAAGGTCTTGATAACGAATTTATTTCAGAATTAACAGGCTTAACAGTTGAACAAATAGAGGGACTACGTAACGAAACAAAGAAAAACTGATGACAGCATTATGTTTGCGAAAAGGCGGACTAATGTGCTAAATTTAGGCTTTTATGCTTTCTATAAACTATAAACTTTGTGCGTAGGGCAAGGAAAGTGCTATTAATCCCGCCCTGTACAAATGCTTTTTCGTTCGCTGCAAGAAAAAGAAAAAATGCTACTAAATTTGTAGAAAATAAATACAGACAGAATTTTATTTTAGTCAAATGTTTTAATTTCAAATATTTAAGTCAATACATTAGTTAATATCCAAGAACTTAGACTATGAACATAGGTATTGTGGGTGCTGGGATTGGTGGGCTTTCCGCTGCCATTGCTTTACAAAAAAAAGGGCATGATGTCCAACTTTTCGAACAAGCAAGCCAAATAAAAGCCGTCGGAGCGGGATTGGTCTTGGCCGCAAATGCCATGTATGCCTTGTCTTTATTGGGTTTAGATAAAAGAGTGGAGGAAATAGGGCAGTGGATTGGTGGAGTTGCTGTATTGGATTATAAGGGCAAGGTGTTGATGGGCACCAATTTTAAGGGCCACAAAGATCAACGTATCGGCCAGCGTTTTTCGGTTCACCGTGCAGAACTTCATGCGATTTTACGGGATGAACTTAAGCCGGAAACGCTACGTTTAGGGCAACAATGCGTCCGGTTTTCACAACATGAAAAGACCATCGAGGTGGTGCTTGCGTCGGGAGAACGGAAAATAGTTGATGTTCTCGTTGCCGCAGATGGCCTTCATTCTCCTTTGCGGCAGCAAATATGGCCAGATACGACGCTACGCTATGCGGGTTATACGTGTTGGCGCGGGGTGATTCCCCAAAAAAGTCTTTCGGAACCGATTACGGGCTTTTCGGAGTCTTGGGGCGTTGGCCGACGCTTTGGTTTGGTTCCTTTAGCGCAAGATCGTTTGTATTGGTTTGCCTGCACAAATGCCATGCCCCGTGATGCCCATATGGAAGCGATGACGCCCGATGGACTTAGACGTTTGTTTTGTGACTTTCACGCGCCTATTCCCGAAGTCCTGAAAAAAACCCAAAAGGAAGAAATGCACTGGGCTGATATTTATGACCTTAAGCCTCTCCAAAAATTTTTTGATAAGCATTTGGTTTTATTAGGCGATGCCGCACATGGAACAACGCCCAATATGGGCCAAGGCGCTTGTATGGCCATCGAGGATGCATTGGTTTTGGCAAAAGTACTTGGGGAAGAACCTCGTTTAGAAAGTGCACTACAACTGTACCAACTAAAACGATGGGCACGGGTACAAAAAGTAGTGAAAATGTCTCGGCAAATTGGGGTTGTGGCGCATAAATGCCCTGAAGCATTCCTCCCGCTACGCAATGCGCTGCTGCGTAAGATGCCCGCCTCCGAAAAACAACTTCACTGGCTCTTTTCAACAAATTGGTACTAAGGCTGCTCTAAGAAAAACCTTCTCTAAGTGAATAAATAATAAGGTGATGCGGTACGTGGTTTTACAGGTGACTGCTTGGTGCTTTTTCTTTCATTTTGCTTATGCGCAAGACATTCTAAACCCAAAGCAGTACGGTACATATTCCTATGTAAGCAATCGGGATGGCGTCTTGACCACTTCCGAAGTGATGAACCTCAACCGGTTGTTGGTACAATTAGAACGCGAATCCGGTGTGCAAATGGCTGTCGTGGTGGTGCGTTCGTTAAACGGAATGGCGGCCAAGCCAATGGCCACCGAGCTGCTGAACCGGTGGGGCGTGGGGCAACGCGGCAAGGACAACGGAATCTTGTTATTGGTTGTCATCGAAAGCCGAACGTGGGCTTTTGAAGTGGGCTATGGCTTAGAACCAATACTCACCGACTATGTAACTGCATACCTTGGGAATCAGGTTTTAGCGCCTTTCTTTCGGGAAAAAGCCTATGAAAAGGGCTTAGCGGGTGTCATTCGGGAAATCTCAATCTTGGTTAGAAATCCAGACTTGGCCAAAGAAATGCTCCAACAAGCCGAGAAGAAAATGATGTGGTCTTGGGTCGAAAAGGGATGGTTGCTATTGGTTATCTTGTTGTTTTTATTTGGCTTGTATGTCGTGATTTTTGATCCCTATCATAAAGTTTTCTACCCTTTGGCGCTTGGGAGTTTAGCCTTAACAGCTGTAGAGATATTGTTTTTAGCCCTCCACTTGATTGGGGTAGAGGTTTTTTTGCCAGTGCGGTGGATGGTGGGGAGTTATTTGAGTTTGGGCGTAGTGTGGCTGGCAAAGTGCATGAGGTTAGGTAAAAGTGCAGCAATTCCGTATGAAAGGCATCCGGCTTTGAATTTGGTGCTTATAAGTAATATCCGTTATTGTAAATCAAAAATCTTTTTCCCTTTTTTCTGGGCTATTTATGTGTCTTGGGCAAGGTCGTATGCGGAAAAGCAAAAAGCCTTTATCCCTCAAAAGCGTTTGAAATTGGAAGAAAAGAAGCCTTTTAGGGGCATCCGAAGACTGTCAAAGTCCGAAAAGGAATCTCACCTCAACAAAGGAGAAAAAGTAGAAGAAGCACTTCAAACGATCCGTCATGATGTTTGGGTTGATGCGGATGGGAAGGTGGTGGAAAAAGTGCCTTGCGACTTAAAAAAGTTTGGATTTCAGACATGTGGCAAATGTAAGCACCAGACCATGAGCGGTGAATATGAGGATGAGCAGCAAAAAAAATATGTTTATCGTTGCAAAAATTGTGATTATTTTTATAAGGCACAACCACAGGTTTCTTCTGGAACGGGTTCTGTAACTACTCCATATTCGTCTTCTTCTTCTGAGGATACTTCATCAAATAGAATCACTTCTGACCACTCATCCGATTCTGGGAGTTCATGGGGCGGCGGTGCCTCTGGAGGCGCAGGCGCAAGCGGTACGTGGTAGTTTTTTTTCCAATTGATCATTCAAGGCATTTTATTTGTATCAAGGTAGAACCAAACCTCAACATTAATCCTTTATGCATGCTGTACGGGCGATTCATCCGACAGATGACCTCCAACTTCTGGGCGTTCGCCTAAAAAATGAGGATAGAGAGGCGTTTTCTCATTTGTTCCACTTGCTGCGTATTCCGCTTATGAAGTACGTTTGGTGGATTGTCCGTGATGAAGCCTTGACCGAAGATGTGGTGCAAGAAGTGTTCATCAAATTGTGGAATGTTCGGGCGGAAATCAATCCCGATAAATCTATCCGTTCACTGCTTTACACCATTGCCCGAAACTTAGCACTTAATGCAAAACGCGGGTTGGACCAAAAAACACTTCGTTTGGATTCGGTTGCTCAAGCCATAGACCATGCGCCCATTCCATCCGAGCGTTTACAGTTCGAGTTGTTGGAGCAGCAAATGGAAGTGTGGATAGAGGCATTGCCGGAGAGACGTCAGGAAGCCTTCCGCCTAAGTCGGTACGCGGGGTTGAGCCACGAAGAAATTGCAGCATTAATGTCCCTCTCGCCCGCTACGGTTAATCGTCATATTGTATTGGCCTTGCAAACGTTGCGGGAATTGATGATTCAACATTATCCTGAATGGAAAAACCACCTATAACCAAGAAAAACATGCCTCAGCACGCCCCAAATGCCCCAGATTGGTTGGTCACTGCGTTAAACGACACGCCAGAATTAACGAAAGACGTCCGTTCAGAATTGGAATTGGTGTGGCAAATCTCGGAAAAGGCGGATGCTTCGCCAGCATTTGATCGCCCCGATGTGGCCATGAATATGTGGGCAAATATCGAAAAACAAACCACCAACCTTCAAGACCCAGTTCAATTATCCACAAGCCAAATTCTGCCTTTTAAAAGCAAACGGTGGATATGGGCTGTTGCGGCCTCGCTGGTGCTTTTAGCCACATCGGTCTTGTTTTATAGTTATAATCAGAACCAAACACCAGAAAAACAGTATTACACAGCGGGAATTGGTGATCTTCGCCAAGAAAAACTTCCAGACGGCTCGTTGGTGCAACTCAACAGTGGCTCGGAAGTTCAATATGAGCAATCCAAACAAGGGCGGCACGCTATTTTAAAGGGTGAGGCTTTTTTTGATATTGTGAAAAATGGAGAACCGTTTGTGGTCGAAACCTTTAATGCCAACATTCGCGTTTTGGGAACCCGCTTTAGCGTCCGTACCCTAAACAATCGGACTGAGGTGGTCTTGGCATCGGGTAAAGTGGCGCTTGCGGGTAAACAGGATACCTTGGCCATGCTGATGCTTCCGGGACAACGCGCGGAAGTGGTTTCAGGAAAGGTACAAGACCCACAAGAAACGGATATTGACACCGCTTTGGGATGGAAAGAGGGCGGCTTGGCCATGATCCATACCACTGTGGAAGACATCGCCACTCATCTGGCCCGCTTGTATGGGCAGGAGATTAGGGTCAACAACCAACGCATTAAAAACATCGAAATCACGCTTCATTATGCCAAAAAACCAGTTTTAGAGACGATTTTAAAAGACCTTTGCGTTTCAGTAAATTGCAGTATTGAGCCAAATCGTAAAGGTTTTATCCTCCAGTAATTGCGGTTGGAGAACACCAAAGGGCTATGACTTCATGAACCAAATTTGCCGTATAAACCCATATAATCAACTTCTTAGGAAGGCAGCAGCCCAAGCATTTCGCTTTATTTGTTGCCTTTTTTTTATTATGCAGCCCCTTTTGGGGCAATCGGCAAACCTACAAATGGCGCTATTAGAAACCTCGAAAGACATGGGATTTAATGTGGTGTTCCGAGCAGAAATTCCGATGGGCCTAACAACATCGTGCGGGGCAAGGAAAGGTAAAGTAGATGTGGTTTTAGCGTGTTTGTTGAAGGGAACCGGTTTGTACTTCCGAAATATCGGCAATCGTACCTTTTTGATTGATCGCGGACTTGACCCTAAAATAACTAAAAACAATGATTTACCCCTGTTCTCCATTATTGGCCGGATCCGTGAGTTTGGTTCTGGAAGACCGCTTCCGCAAGCAACGGTTTGGTTGGCAGAAAACCAACAACTTATTAATTTAAACGAACAAGCAACTTTTCGGCTGGAAGGCTTGAGTGGAAAACAATATGCACTGCATGTTCGCTTATTAGGCTTTGAACCCGCAATTGTACAGGTACAACGTCCATTGTCGCTAATAGACTCGGTTCATATTTGGCTCAGAGCGATAAACATGGAGGTTTTGCCCGTAATTATCGAAGGAAAACAGGGACAATTGTTGATGGGCCAAAACGAAGTGTCGGAAGATATACGTTTAGCCTTGCGCGGTTTGGGTACGCCAGATGTTGTGAACAGTACCGCCACATTAAACGGGGTGTATCTGAATGATGCACGAGGCGAGGTTCATATTCAAGGAGGAGAGGCGGGTGAACATTTGATTCGGTTAGACGGGATGCCAATTTACGAGCCGCTACAACTTCGTGGCATTACGAGTGCCTTTTCGCCGTTTGCAGTGGGACAAATGACGCTGCACAAAGCCGGATTTGGGGTGGAGGAGGGCAGTGCGCTTGCTGGGGTAATGGCCTTTGAACACAATTTGCGCTTGCCGGAAAACCAAAGACAATACATCGAAAGCCAAATAGACCAACTAAGCCTAAATACACGTTGGGTCTTTCGCAATGAAAACCAACGAGGCCAAATCAAGGCGATGGCTGCGGCACGGTTGGGCCTAGGGAAGATACACCAACCCGCTTCGTTGACGAATCTCCTCCAAAATTGGAGCCAGCCGGATGAGTTCCTCCCTTTTGCAGCCATTGTACAACGGAACCCGCTGTTCTTTGAAACCGCACGAAGTGTCAAAAAGCCAGATTTGACTGCCTTTGAGAAAACCACCAGCGATTTTAACGATCTGCACGGAGCTATAAGGTGGGACTTGGGGCGAGGCCATGCAGTGCAAACCTCACTGTATCTGGGCTGGAATACCTTGAGTGGAAACAGTATTACCACAGATACCACGCAACAAACGATGAACCGAGACACCTACCGTTGGGGAAACGGTGCTGTTCGGCTGAACTGGAGTCGGGTCTCGGACAAGGGTGTTTTGCAGAGCCTGACGGCTATGGCCGCCTCCTATCGGCTCACTCACCAATACAATTATTTGGCCAATTTACGGTTTACGCCAATTGTCTTGCCCGATGGCTCGGTGCTTGAGTTGCGGGATGATCCTATTCCGGCGGATGATGGGAATCGGTATCAAGAAATTTGGTTGCAGGCAAAATGGTCTGCCCTTCGCTGGGCATGGGGTTTAGATGCGGTTTTGGCGGAGAATCGGGTGGCTTTTAAACAACTAACCCATCCAATCGTGGATATTTCAATCATGCAACCGCGTTTTTCGGGATTTGCTACTTTTTTACAACCGCTCCGGCCTTATGGTCGGGTGGAATTGGGCATTCGCGGTACATGGTTGGTACATCAAGGGTTTTATCCAGAGCCGAGAATGGTTCTTCGGCTATTGGATCGTCCTTTTAGCGGCGGACGTCTCGCTGGTTTTGTGGCCGCAGGGATATATCGGCAATTTGTCCAGCAATTTGAGTTCAGTAGCTTTAGCCCAAGTGCCTTATTGCCTTCCATGCGCTTTTGGATCCCTGTCTCCGGTCAAGAACCACCACTTGGGTGGCATTTGGCCGCAAGATTAGATTGGAAATCGAATTTTGGTTTTGAATTTGGTGGAGAGGTTTATCAGAAAGCACTACGTCACCTGCGTATTATAGATTATGAACAACTTTGGGAGTGGTCAACAAGCCAAAAAAAGGCTACCCAAGTTGATGAAATTACTGGATTTGCCGAAGGAAAAGCTGCTGGAATAGGACTAGAGGCTAAATGGAAAAATACTGCTTTAGAAGCCGTTGTTCGCTATGATTATTCCCTCGCCAAGCGTACCATTCGACCCGAAAAAAATCCTGAAAACTTGGCGCTACAAAATACAAAACCCGCTGCTTGGTCAGAGCCAAACCGCTTTTTGGCTTCTATTAAAATACAATTTTCCCAAAACTTTAAGTGGACCCTCAATGGGCGGGTTAGTACTGGGCGGACGTGGGCCTTCAGAAAAGCGTATTACGATTACCTTGTAAATGCGGATTTAGAGGCGGTTTTTGGGAATTTTAACCTGCATGAGCCTGAAAAACATGCTTTGCCCATGTTCATGCAGTGGGATACCGGATTTGCTTTTTCGCAGACTATGGGGAAAGCAAAAATCCAAATTCGGCTGGAGTGTCTAAATGTGCTGAACCGGAAAAATGTGGCCGAATGGTGGTTCGAACGGCCAAGTATTGGCATCTCTGGATATGAATATCAGCACAAAGAACGTACCCTAACCCCTTTTATGCCTGCTGGCTCACTTCGGGTGGATTTTTGAGGGGAATGTCAGTAGTATAGTTATTGAGCCGGCCCTTGGCCTGTAAGAACATCTACCGTATTCTTCCGAAAGGATGATTTTATAAGGTTTGGATTTTTATCAACAGTATAAATCTCTAATGCGCAGTTTTACAAACTCTTCAAAGGTTTTATAGACCGGCCGTGTTCTCATAGATTGCCTTTTTCAAGTAATAGCAATTATACCAATTAGGAAAAATTATTGTTTATAGGTTGCTGTTTCCAACCTTTCAACACCAAGCGTTGATGGATAAAGCATGTGCTTAATCGCTAATTGGTATTAGACATAAAAAAAGGTTCCGAACTCTTTTGTGCATGGGAGCGTTCGGAACCTCAAAAAATGAACGTTTTGGTTTATGTGAAGGTGTAGGTGAAATTGCCATCTACATCTATGCCGAGTGACAAGGCAGAAGGGATGTTTTCATCTACCATCCGTAGTAATAGCGCACGGGACGCCTCTGGCAGCACAGTCCGGTCAATGATGAAATCAATGTTTCGAGCGCCGCTATCCACTTGTGTACACCGTTCCACAATACGTTCCACCACCTCATCGGAATAGGCAAACTGCATTTGGTGAGATGCCGATAAGCGCTTGCCGATGCGGTTGAGTTTGAGTTTTGTAATGGCCCTAACCGCTTCTTTGTTGAGTGGGTAATACGGAATAACCTTCATCCTTGCAAGTAATGCCGGTTGGAAGTGCGAGACCAAGTCTCGGTGGATGGCATCGCGCATGGCGTCGGGCGTCGGGCGAGGGTCTTCTAAGCCCATCGTCGTTAGGGTTTCTGTTCCTAAATTGGAGGTGAGCATAATCACCGTATTGCGGAAGTCAATTTCACGGCCTTCGCCATCCCGCATAAAGCCTTTATCAAAAACCTGATAAAAAAGGTTCATTACGTCTTTATGGGCTTTTTCACATTCATCCAACAAAACCACCGAATAAGGGCGCTGACGAACAGCTTCTGTTAGGATTCCACCTTCGCCATAACCCACATATCCGGGAGGCGCGCCTTTGAGTTGCGAAACCGTGTGGGACTCTTGGTACTCGCTCATGTTGATGGTGGTGAGGAATTTCTCTCCGCCGAACATTTCCTCTGCCACCATGCGTGCCGTTTCGGTTTTTCCGGTTCCACTTGGCCCCACAAATAGGAAAACGGCAATGGGTGCATCGGGGTTTTTCATGCCTGCTTTGGCCGTTCGGATCACATCCGATACGTCTTCGATGGCTTCGTCCTGCCCTTTGATATGGGCTTTTAAGCGATTGTCCATTTCCAATAAGGTCTTCGCCTCATCTTTCATCATGCTTCCAACCGGAATGCCTGTCCAGTCTGCAATCACCTGCGCAATCACCGCTGGATTAACCTCGGCATGAACCAAGGGGTCTTCGCCCTGTATGCCTTTGAGCTGTGTTTGCAGGTCAGACATCTCGGTACGCAGGGCCATCAGATCGCCGTCTTGGTTGGAAATCTTTTCCCGTATGTCCCGAATTTTCAAAACGATGTCCAATTCTTGTTTCCACCGACGTTCAAAAGCGTCTTTCTGCGTTTTTGCGTCGGCAAGCTCGCCGATAAGGCTGTTCAATTTTTCCAAATCATCCGATAGACCTGTAGCAATGTCGCGTTTGTTGGCCTCAATTTCCACTTCGAGGTTTGCGATTGTTCGCTCAATATCATCCAACTGACCGGGTTTGGCGGTTTGCCCCATCTTTACCCGAGCAGAAGCCGTGTCCAATAAATCCACCGCTTTGTCTGGCAGTTGGCGTCCGGCGATGTATCGCGAAGAAAGTGCCGCAGCGGCTTGGGTGGCTTCGGTGGAGATATGGAGTTTATGGAACTTCTCATAAATCCCTTTGATCCCGCGGAGCATCATCGAGGCTTTTTCGATGTCCGGCTCTTCTACCTTAATCGGTTGAAAACGGCGTTCAAGGGCAGGGTCTTTTTCGATGTATTGCTTGTATTCCGAGAAGGTTGTGGCTGCAATTGTCCGGAGTTCGCCGCGTGCAAGAGCTGGTTTTAATAGGTTTGCCGCATCGCCCGTACCTTGTGCGCCCCCAGCACCGATCAAGGTGTGGGCTTCGTCAATAAACAGGATAATGGGCTTGGGCGCTGCACGCAATTCTTCAATGACGTTCTTCAGTCGGTTCTCAAACTCCCCTTTAACGCCCGCACCGGCCTGTAAAAGTGCAAGGTCTAATCCGCGAATTTCACATTCTTTGAGGGAATCCGGCACGTCGCCTTGCACCAACCGCAGGGCCAAGCCCTCTACGATCGCCGTTTTTCCGACTCCGGCTTCTCCGATAAGGATCGGATTGTTTTTTCGGCGGCGGCTAAGAACGTCAATCGCTTGGCGGATTTCCGCATCACGTCCAAAAATGGGATCAATTTTGCCATCTCGGGCTTTTCCGGTGACGTCGGTGGTATAGAGGTCTAAGGCTGTTTCGCCGCTTGGTTGTTCACCCTCGGTAACGTTGCGTGGAAGACTACCGACAGACTTGCTGACCATCGTGTCTTCTACGGAACCACCAACAACTTCCCGAAATCTCTGTCGGAGGTCATCGGTAGAGACACCAGAAAGTGCCTCTACAAAGCCCTCTAACCGCAAGGCATCGGAGGTGAGCACGGCCTCTATCAGGTGGCCAGAGCGAACTTCGTTGGCGCCATGATGGACGGAAGCCACCACCCACGCCGATTCAATGAGTTGGAGCAAAACGGGTGAAAAAGAAGGACGTCCTGTATTTCCGGTTTTAAACCGCTCAAGCCGATGCTGCAGGACTACCCACAAATTGTTTTTGGTCACCCCATAGTGATCCATAATTTTGGTGATGTCGCCCGTCCCATCTTCCATCATCTTGAGCAATACATGTTCTAAAGAGACCTCGTAGTGGCCGCGTGTAATGCAAAATCCGGCAGCGGCTTCCATCATGCGGGTATTGTAGGCATTTAGCCGAGAAAGGAGTTTGCGTAAGTCTTTGGTTACCATACGGTTGAAGGGCATTTTGCGGTGGCGTTACCGCAGGTGAAAAGGAACGTTTTTTAAGTTGATGGCGGAATTAAAACCGCTTTTTTTATGTAAATTTTGTGGCTGTTTCAGCTTTTTGTACCGAATTTCCTTCAAAGATTGGGTTTCAAAAATATTGAATAATCCGCTTATGCAAGGCTTCTTTTGCATGTCCTAACATTCCTGTAAGACCAAGACGCATAGGTTTTTCTTTGCCTAATTTTTGTCGTGGCAATAAGCTTGCCGGAATCTCCAATTGCAGATCGTAGCTCAACCCATCTGGGGCGTATAAACCCACCAAATAGCGGAATTTCTCCTCGTATTGGCCACCGGGCAAAAGTCCCAAGTACAATTCCATAGATTGAATTTGAAGATGGATTCTAAACTTGCCAGAGATATCAAAAAGTTTTTTGCCCAAAGTGATGTTGTTGCCCAAAACCATACCATTCCGAGATTTCCGGCTCATGATTGGTCGGTCGCGAAGTTCAACCCAACGCGGGATATTTTCCTGAATCCGTGCCTGGGTATTGTCAAAAAAAGCCTCCAAAATGGCGCGTAACCCTTCGGCATTCCGTGTCGGCGAGGACAATCTTCCGGCAAATGCCGCCAAGCGTAAGGGCGAGAAAAATTGCCCGGAACGCTCGTCAGGAAGGCCAATTCCGGCCAAAGCATAAAACCGCTCGGCATGGCGATCCACATGTTCGTTTTGTGCCTGAAGCGAGGGTTGGTATTTTTTCCACGCCCGATAAAAGTGCTGGTAGAGGCGATGATTAAAAAAATCCAAAAAGGACTTGAGCGGAATGGTATATGCCTGATCCGTTGCAATCTCGTCGTAAAAATAGACGGGTAGTGGGGAGGCAATGCCGTATAGACCCATAAAAGTAACGGTGACAACGGGCTTTTCTTGCCCATTGTGCCTTACCAGTTGAATGTTCTTGATGTCGGAAGGCGGAAACACCAATCCTGTGTGGGGTTGCATAAAGACAGGGTGCGCCTCGTTGTCCGTATAAACATCCGTCCGCTTGAGATCGCCATATTGCCGCTCCAAGAGCATCACCGCTTGGAAGAAGTCGAACTGGTGCGGCTCTTCTAACATGCGTTCCATAACGCGGTGGCTTGGTTTCTTTCTGATTGCGGCCATTGGTGTTGTGAGCTTTATAAGACAGGTTTTACGCCCTTATGTGGTGACCATTCATAGGTTTTACCAGAAGGCATACTCATTAAGGTGAGATAAACAAAGGAGTTGATGGTCGCATACATCCCCAAGAAATGGCTTAGCACCAATCCGAACAGGCATAAATCGCCTTCATCTGCAAAAGCACCGTCTTGTACCTCAAGAACGACCTCGGATCCGCGAATGATGGCGCCACGATACACCCGTTCTTTCGGTCGCCACTGAATATTTCGGATGCCCTCAATCCGTTTCCGGTTCGCTTCACTTCGTTCCCAGTCGTATAAACTGAGTAGAAGCCGGAATGCAATAGGATTGGCGATGGACATGTGGTTCATGGAAAGGTGTGAGATCAGTTTCCAAAAAAAGTTCTGGTCTCGTGGCGGATGCCGGTCTAAGGTGGGCTGGGTGAGATTACGCAACTGAACCACGTCGGCAAATCCGGGCGGAGGCTTGGAGATGTCGCCTTCTTTAAGGTGTTCGCGTGGTAAGCTCCGGTTGGTGGCCAAGGACGTAATAGACAAGGTCTCGTTTGCCAAGTCCTGATCCAAATTAGAACCCAGAATCGAGAGGTACAGATCGTATTGTCCAGAGGGAGCCTGACGGATTTTTGTGGTATAGAATCGGCCTTTTTCATCCCGTTCAAAAGCGTAAAAAGGTTTGTAAAAGTGCCTGCGATTTGTTCGTTCCTCTATACCAACCACTTCCGTTGTATCATAAATTTCGTAACTCCGTGGTGCATTGGTGTCTGGATTGATCCTGTATTCTGTCGTAAGATGATCCACCCGTATAGGCGTTGTATCTTTCTGAAATAGGTTGATAATAGGCGTACAATGTAGGCGGATGTTCTCTGTTTTAAAACGCCTGTCTTCGGGGAAGGAGCGGTCAAAGTCCACCCGAACATCAAATGACGAAGGAGGGTCTTCTGGTGTGAAACGATCGAAGCCGCACAAGTCCACAAACCAGAATTTCGACCTAAAACTAAAATATTCTTGGAGCAATCTAAACCCTTTGAAGGAAAACCGAGAATAGGGCAATAGCCCATCTTCTTCCTTAAAACCACAAGGCTCCACCCAAGATTGGTCATGCGACACCGTAAAGGGCTTGTCTTCGGGGCCACACACCAAACTTATCCGGCGCACATGGCGGGTCATAAACAAATGGAGGGTGGAGGCAATGGCGGGGTCAGCATAGAAAAAGAGCCGAAGTTTTCCATTTTTAAAACGAAGATTCTCAAAGGAAGCTCCTTTCAAGAGGTCGAAACGCAAATTGAGACTCGAACTTCCCGGAACCCACGTCATTTCGGCCTTGCTCAAGGAGAGTGGGTGAACGTCTAAATCGCTGGTGGTGGTAAACCGACACGCGACGTTTTCGGGACCAACGGGCTTTGAGATTACTTCCGTACCTGCCGAATAAGAGGTGGTTTCTTGGATGATCCCAACTTTGGGCTGCATTTCTAAGATGGCCAAACCCGGAATGGGCCTGAGGTAATGGGGCCATAAAAGGTTAAACAGGCCTTCCGTATATTCGGGTAAATCATCGTCCAACCGCTCGTGAATCCGGCCAGAAAGGAAGGCAAATCCCTCAAAAAGCCGTTCGACGTAGGGGTCGCGGTCTGTGATGCTGTCTAAATTCAGAAAGCGGGCGGTTTCTGGATGGGCTTGGGCAAATGCCTTGCCGGCCTCATGTAGATACCGCATTTCCTCTTCGTAGTATTTTCTCGACACGTTTATGATTGTTTGACAACCGCCGGGCAAACCGTTGTCTTTTCGTTGGCTAAACCTCGCGACGCAAAGGCGACACGTCTATCAGTTCGGTGGCCGTGATGGTGGTCTGGAAGCGAACAATTTGCTTTTTGTCTAATTTTGCCCGCAGAACAAAAATAAGCCGCATTTGGTTTACATCCGTATGCTGATAACTAATGTTGACCTGCGAAAGCCTTGGTTCGTACTTCCGTACCACTTCTTCCAAGAGTTTTTTTAGTTGCTCCGCCCCCCAAGGCATGTCACGGTATAGCGTATGCAGGTCTGGGAGGCCATAGTCCGGCAAATGCGCTATTGCGCCTTGTCTGGTGTTAAACAAGCGACGAAGATTCGCCATCACGCTATAAATCCGGTGATCGCGTTCGGGCACTGCTGAAACAGGATTTTGTACGTCAAAGTGTCCCAAAAGGACGTCTAAGAGGCTGGCTTGCATCAAAAAAGACTGGCTTGTATAACGAAATTAGCTTCTTCCGGTTTTGGTGAAAGCAGGTTAATCCGGAGGCGCTTCCTTCAAAAGCCGAAACCCCGATGGTTTCCCAACGGAGTTTCGGTGCAATCGAACCTTTGGAAAGACTTAGACTACGGGGCTTTCCCAGTCATCGTCGGCAGTGATACCACCATCATTCCAAGTCCATTCAATTTTTTGGTAGGTGAATGCAATCTCCTCGTACTCAGCATAGCGCATGAGTTCTGGATTTTTGTTGTTCAGCATCCGAAAGTTTATGGAAGCGATGTTCGCATTGGTCAACTTAATGGTATAGTGCTGTTTTTCCGTTCCACCACCACCAACTGCGCCACCAATTTGCGGGGTCCAGAACTGGAGTTCAAATTCGGTGATGTTTTCATTGTTGACGAGAACATTATAAAGGAGAGGAGAGGACTTGTCCAACTCTTTGGTGATGACCAAGGGTTTGTGTTGCCGTTTACCGGTTGGGAGGCCACTTGCTGCATCACGCGGGCTTACAATCTCGTGGTTAACCGAAATAACCATGATTTTGCCTTCGCGGCCTTTTTGGGTTACACTGCCTTTGATTTCGCCTTGCTTTTGGCCTTTCAGTTTTAGATAAGCATTGAGTGCCATTTTTTTTCTCCGTTTTGTAGTGATAGGTTTTGATTTAAGTTGTTGTAATTTGAAGTGTTTACTTACACTAATAATAACGCATCGGATTTGTAAAAGGGATCATGGAGATCGAAATTATTTGGGGAGGAAAAAACGCCTCCCCAAGGACAAAGGATTACTTTGCCGGCATTTTTCCAACGAGTGAAAGGTTGATGTCCATCCCTTCGATTTGGAAATGTGGCATAATCATGGTTTCGACACGGTAGAACCCCGGATTGTCTCCCACCTCCGAAACCGTTACTTGTGCGCCTTTTAAGGGGTAACGGGCGATAACGGCGGGTGAAGGATTCGACATTTCCGTAACAAGACCCTTGAGCCAACGGTTAAGTTCCTCTTCGATAACCACACGGCTTTTGGTAGAACCGATGTTTTCCCGCTGCATCACTTTTAAATAGTGGGAAATACGCGAGGCAAGGAAGATGTAGGGCAATCGTGAGTTAATCCGGCTGTTTGCGGTGGCAAATTCGTCGTCATAGATTTTGGGCTTTTGTGCCGAATTTGCAGAGAAGAAACAGGCGAAGTCGCGGTTTTGATAGTGGCTTAAGGGGATGAAGCCCAAATTGGCACATTGGAACTCCAAAGTTTCACTAATCGGGACTTCGGTTGGGGTTTTAAGTTGCTTGCCTTTGCCCACATCATAGAGGTGAACGGGCAAGTCCTCTACTTTTCCTCCAGCTTCAGGGCCACGAATTTGCACAGACCATCCGTCCGACATAAAGGCTTTGGCCATATTGGTTGCCATTGCAAATGTGGCATTGGCCCAGAGGTACTTATCGTGGTCGCTTCCTTTAACATTTTCTTGGTAATTAAAGGCTTTTACCGGATTGTCGTCGCCATAGGGCAAACGTGCCATAAAGCGCGGCATGGTGAGGCCCACATAACGGGAATCGTCGGTGGCACGGAAGGCATTCCACTTGATGTAGTCGGAAGTCTCCATGTATGCGCCGAGATCGGGAATCTTTTTCCAATCCTCCATACTGGATTTCCCGAAGAACTTGGGCCCAATCGAGCCTAAGAAGGGGCAATGTGCCGATGCGGCAACCTTCGACATGTTGGTCAAAAGGTTTACGTCTTTGGCCGAGTTGTCAAATTCGAAGTTGGAGACAATCGTAGCATAGGGCGTAGCACCGGGTTGGTCGTAGGCATCGGTGTAAATGTGCTTGTATAACGGAGATTGGATAAGTTCGGGCGAATCCTCAAATGACTCGGCCAATTCATCTTTTTCAACGTCTAAGATTTCGACTTTCACATTTTTGCGGAAGTCAACGCGATCCACCATAAACTTTAATCCTCGCCAAGATGATTCCATCTGTTGGAAAGTGGGGTGGTGCATCACTGCATCCAGCTGTTGACTGATCTTTTGGTCTATGTTCGCCACCATCGCATCTATGAAATGCTTGTCTAAGCGGTCTAAGGGAGTGTCTAATGCCGCAACGGTATCCACAAAAACACTGAGGGCCGCAGCCATCATTTCGTTTTTAGATTGGTTGGCAAGTTGTTCCCCTTCTTTAAAAACCTTCAGATCTACGGTGTCGGAAGGTTTTTCCATATTGACTTGGGCAAATAGGCTGTCTAAGAGACTGTCTTTGCCGTCTAATTCGTGAACCTGTGCACCCGGTGCGCCAGAAGCCTGTTGAGTAGCAGACATGTAATTGTAATTTCGAGGTTGATAAAAACGAGATGGACTTGTGTCAAAAATGTGAGAACAAATCTGAACAATGTCTTATAAATCCGGACTATGACTAATCGGCATCATCAGGGACAATTTTATGAAGTTCATCTGCAAGACGCGCAAGGGCTTCTTTGTCTTTAATGATGCTTTCGAGCTGCCGACGGAAATCGCCAAGCGTGATAACACGATTCCGAAGGTCTTGCAATAGGTTACGGGTTGCAAGCATCCGGTCTAATTCTGGGATTTGTTTGGCCACGTTTTCAGGCGTAAAATCCTTCATGCTGTCCACTTTAATCTGTACCTTCATTTCGGCATCAGATTCGTCTTTTAAGTGGTTCTGAACCACCATGTCCAACTTCATCTCTCTGGATTTTAGAATGTCCTCGAAGTTGTCTTTGTTTACATTGATGATGTCCCTATCTGCAATGTCTTCATCTTTTGCACCGCCAAAATCACCCATAACCAACATCCGGAAGGGGAGTTCTTCACGAACCATGGCATCTCCTTTCTTGACGTCGAGAAAGAGATTAATGCGGGCAGGGGGTTTTTCATGTTGGAAACTGCTCATGCGTTTTGCTCCAAGTGTTTAGCCTTTGCTTTAGGTCAGGAAAATGCGTTTGATTTCAGAATACCGACAAGCCAAAGGTTAGTGAGGGGTCTTTATTAAGGTTAATAGAATGTTATTGCGATCAGCGGAGGTATCATGTGGCTTTTTGTAATAAGCATGTGCTTCACAGGGCCTTTATAGATACCAATTTTTTTGTACAAAATCAAGACTCATTTTGAGAAAATGATTCATTGGAATTCAAAGGTGTTTCCTCGTTAAAAGAGGTTTTATAGATGGATTTTGGACGATCTCCTATAGCAGTCATGGCAAAACGTACATCTGTACGGCTCATTTTATCTAAAATTGCGTCCATTTTTACTTGCCAGTCATACCCGCGATCTTCCGAAGTGTCTGCGGCAAGTGCTTTGTAGCAACGATATTGGTTTAGCCAGACATCCAAGGCCAATGCGGGTTCCCAGCGTGCTAAGCCTATGGCCTCGGATTCGGTATCCAAGGACTCTAGAATAGGCAGAGCAATGCGGTTATAGCCCACTTTGCTGCAAAGAATGGCGACCATCAGACGGCGGCGGAAGCGTGCACGTCCAGAAATATCGGACTCCATCCCTGCTTGGAGTTTTGCGACTGCCGTTGCCGGGCCAACTTCTTCAATCGTTTTTTGGGCCTCTTTAAAGGCGGCAACCAAGGTTTGTTCTTCCTCACTGGCCGTAATCATTAGGTTTCCACCACCGCCGCCTCCGGATCCTATAAAGGGGACAACCACATCCTCAATCCATGTTTGCGTGATGGGTGTTGCAAAAGGTGTACCATCGTTAAAGCGAAGGGCAGGCAAACCGGGTACTTTTTGCAACATAAGGGCCATTTCGGTTAAGACCGCTTCTTTGGCGGCAAGATAGTCACTTCCGGCCTTTTCGAGCGCCTGAACCAAGACCCTTTGTAAGTCCAAAATCAAGGGGTATGGAAATTCTTGCATCAACCCCTCTACTTCCTCGATAACGGTCGCAACGTCTTGGTTAGCCAAATCACCGATGTAATAGTTGTACCGGTGTGGCTCCGGGCCGGGCAACATTTCGTTAGCGGGTTCTGCCGTGAGGCCAGCCCACATTGCAACACGCATGATCCGATAGGAAGCGGGATGCCTACGATCTGCCGCACGTATGGCTGAACTGAGTTGCGGAACGGCCATTATTGCCTCGTCTATCGAACCAAAAGTAGCGGGCAAACTTACGGCAGGTGTATTGGGTGTCGTTTCGTAGGTTGTTTCCGTTGGTGCATCTACTTGTTCTTGTATCGGCGCAACGACTTCTGGTTGCGGTGGCGGTGGTGGAGGTGCGGAGATTTGTTTTGCTAATTTATCTAAGCCCACTTTAAACTCTGTTGTGGGTGGTGCATGTTCGTTCAGCTCCTTCATCCAAAAACCAGCAAGGAAAGAAAGGTGCGTTTTGATGGCTTCTAAGGCCACCTCGTCGCCGGTTTGGGGTTTGTACCGTTCTGCCCAGTTCAGCAATTTCGGCATCATGAAGTTGAGGGCTGCACCTCGCAAACGGGGTTTTTTCTTTTCTGGATAACCGTTATCCCAATAATTTTCGGCAAAAATCCGTAGTGCGCCAAAGCCTTCTGCAAGCCCTGATGCGCCTTGTTCATGTGCCAAGCCAACGTTCATATACGCAATGACCAAAAGGTTCTTGGACTTGTTTTTCAAGATGTTGCGACTTGCAGAGACCATTAACGCATAATTGGTTCCAGAGGTGATGGCAGTGCCTTTAAGGGCTACATTTTGCTGTGTTCCTGCAATGGCTTTGGCTTGCTCCATGAGTTTTTCTTGGTCCACTGCGCCAGAAACAAGGCTCATTTTGTCCACTTCAGTTTTAATGGACACAAAATCAACATCTTCGTTTGGGTCTATGCGGCTACCGGCGGGATTATCGCCGGGGATAGGGGCCAATACATCTTCCAGTAGGGGCGTAAGGTTTTCCATACGTCGGTAGGTGGTATTTGCGGTGTGAAGGATTCTTTAGATAATACGATTTTTTTGCTTAAATGCGCTCAGGAATTTTTTGGATTAATTGTGCCAAACTTAAGGCGGGGTTTTCCAATGCCTCGCGGGTGTGGTACGGAATGGCTTGGCCAACGATGGTGCCATAGCCCATTGGATAAACAACGGGGAGTCCTAATTCGTTGTCTAAAAGTGCAAGAAAAGCCTCTGGGCTTGGCCTGTCCAAAAAGACGATTAACCGACGAGCGCCCCGCACGTGTGGTATAGACCAAAAAAAAGTCGGGAAAAGTGGTGCACCCCAAAGCCGAAAAATTGCAGTTAGCCAAAAAGCCACCTCCGTCGCTACAACGGTTTCCGAGGCGCTGAGTGGTAACACAATTCCGGGTAGTTTTTTGTTTTTCTCCATTCGCGCAAAGTGAATAAAATTAAATAGTTGGTGCCATAAATCCATTCTGCGATAATCCTTAAAATCCCCATAAATCCCAAACCAAAAAGAAGCTTGTGTGGTGGTTTCTAAGAATAATTTTAGGTGGTTTTGTGCTTGCGAAAAGAAAACTTGGTCGGGTAGTGGTATTGCCCGTACCATTTGCTCAACTTGGGGAAAGCCCAGATCGGTGAAGGGCTGCTCCTTCAGTTCTGCAACCTTGCGATATGCTGGATGAAAAGCCAAAACCAAAGCGGGCAAAAGGTTGTGGTTGAGACCTTGTAATTCTCCCCTAATGCCAAAACTTATGGGGAAAAGCCGGCCCGCCTTGTCGCGACTTGTTTCTATGCGTCCGGTGATGAAACGATTGCTGGTGGCATCCGGGTAAAAAAAGTGGTGGGCAGCGGCCTTACGCCAAAGCAAATCCCACTCTGGTGCTCGGTGTTGTTTTCCAGAAAAAATACCCTCTTGAAGCCACTGATCAAATTGGTTCACATCTGACCCAGTAGCCTGAACCCGAACAAAATCCCCAAATGCGGGCATTTTTCCAAAACAGAATGGCAACATATGCGGTGAAGAGTTTGCAAAAGAGAGGCTCGTACAAGCCTGAACAGCGGAAGAGCAAAAAGATGTAACGTTTTATTTTACGACAACTTCACGTAAAATGCAAGTCTTGATCGAAATGAGTATCCAAAAATGAAGCCAAAGCGCGTCTATTGTTCTCCTTGCACTCGTATTGCATCGAATAGCTGGATACGCAGCCCAACGTGCTGGTATCTTTTTCTAAGAACCAACCACTATCAAGTGATGATGGTTTAGGAATTTTGAAGACTCCGAAATAAGAAGTATTACATATCTATTAGTCGGTATTTTTAGATTTTATTGTTATAATGTGAGTTAATTCCGTTAACGGTATCCCCCTCAAAAAACAGATCAATCCCAAAACATCTTCATGCCATCGGCGGGTTTCCACGGGTTTTGGGGTTCGAAGTGCTTCCACAACAGGGCAGAAACACGGCGAAGTAGCACATAACCCTCATTGTCATACGTCCATGAGGTGTCAGCTTGGTTTTTCGTAATCACCGTAAAGGCATAATCGCCAGAAGGGGCATTGACCAAAACGGTCTCGGAGCGTGAGCGATCTACCGCACCTTGTTTTGAGGCCACTTGAATGTGGGGTGGGATTTGGGAAAGCGCTTCGTCGTTCCAATAGATTCGGGTTAGGTTGCGATACATCTCTTCGCTTGCAGCCGGACTCACCAATTTTCCTTGACGGATTCGGATCATCAACTCGGTCATTTCTCGTGGTGTGGTTACGCCCCATCCAAATTTGCTTTTCATGGCCTCTCGTCCAGGTGTTCGGGAATTTACACGGGTGTGTTCAAAGCCATTGGCCCCCATGAGGGCATTTATCGTCGTACCTGTTCCGGCCATGAGTTGGCACCAGAGCGAGGCGGTATTGTCACTGGTGGTAATCATCAACATGGCCACTTTACTCACAGATATCTTTTCGCCGTCCTTGAAAGACCCCAAAATGTCTTCTCCTGCATACAGAAGTGAGTCTTTGTACGTCCATATATCGTGGTATTTTATTTCCCCTTTTTGGATTTTATCGAAAAGGCCCGCCATGATGGGTACTTTGATCATACTGGCGGTCGGAAATAAACTATCTGGATTTACGGCTGCAAAGCGACCGCGCTTAAGGTGCTGAACATAAATACCAACTGTTCCTTTGAAGGGCTTGACCAATTCCAACAACTGCTTTTCTAAGCGAAGGTCTTTTTTGAGCGGTTGCCCAAAGGCGGGCAGGCTTGAAGCCCAAAGAGTGAGGAGAAAGAATAATGGCGTCCTGATGCTGGGCGGTTTATAGAAAAAAGAAGGTGTCATGTTTTGTGACTGATTATGTAGGGTTTATGGGAAAGCGGTTTTTTACGAAGCACCAATAAGAAGATACCTCTAAATACCGCATTGCGTCAAACGGAAATTGCGGACGGTAATAATGGTATGTTAACATTATTAAGATGTGTTTAAATAAGGTCGTATATCATTCGTTTGAATTTCAACCTGCGTCAAAAGATATTTTTTCGGCGTGGTCTATTTTTTGAAAGCGCTTTTGACAGTATATTCAACGACAAGAAATTAACCCCTTTTCAATCAAGCCCCTATTTACATGTTTGTACCCAGCCTACTCTTAAAACAACTTTATACCTTTGGAAGTCTTAAGAATGCGCCAGAAGGTGTTTCATTCCAAATTAAAAACCGACTAAGCGATGCTGAAATCGTAAAGATAGATAGTGTGTCTCTCGAAGGCAAAGAAATTGCCTTAGAAAAAGTAACGCTTGTTACTTCGGATGGCGGGGAAGTTCATCCAGCAAACGTGAGTAAAGAAAATCCGATTTTGTTGCCTCTTCGGGAGACCCTCATGGTGGTTGTGGATGCCCCGCAACTTTCTCCGGGAAAACACCAAATTGAAGTGGTATTTGAGGCCAAACCGTTTGGTAAACTAAAGCTGAAAGTAGAAGATGGGTTAAGCGAAACGAAGCACGAAGTTAAAATCCCACGTGATGATCGTGACGACTATAGCGAGGGTGCTATTAAAGGTCGTCAACAGTTTATCAAAGAGCAAACGGGGCATCAAGTCCAGCACATTAATCATTATTCCTTTGATCCGCACATCACACAAGGGAATATTGAGCATTTTACGGGCGTGGCGCAAATTCCGATCGGGCTTGCAGGCCCCATGTTGGTCAATGGTGAATATGCACAAGGCGAATTTGTGGTACCGATGGCCACGACGGAAGGAACCTTGGTGGCGTCCTACAACCGTGGAATTAAGGTGATGAACCTCTCCGGTGGGGTCAAGTGTACCGTCATGCAAGATGCCATGCAGCGCGCACCCGTCTTTGTGTTTGATGACGCCAGAGGGGCAAGACACTTTGTTTCTTGGGTACAAGACCATTTTGCCGAGATTGCAGAACATGCCGAAGCAACAAGTAGCGTGGCCAAACTAAAAGAAATTGACGCCTATTTGTCCAATAAATTTGCCTATTTGCGCTTTAATTACCGCACGGGCGATGCTGCCGGCCAAAACATGGTGGGGCGTGCTACTTTTGCTGCTTGTAGTTGGATCTTGGACACCTATAAAGACCACCATGTCGCTCATTTTTACCTTGAATCCAACTTCGCGACGGATAAAAAAGCCTCACAGATCAATATTATGCGGACGCGCGGCAAACGGGTAACGGCAGAGTGTGTGGTTAAGCGAAGTGTCTTGCAACAAGTCATGCGGGTGGAGCCAGAGCAATTGGTCTATCATAGCCAAGTGGCCAATATTGGTTCTATTTTGTCTGGCGCAAACAACAACGGTTGCCACTCGGCAAATGGCATCACAGCGATTTTTATCGCCACCGGACAAGATGTGGCCAATGTCTCGGAGTCTTCGGCAGGAATTTTATTTAGTGAGGTAACCAAAGATGGCGATTTGTATATTTCTATAACGATTCCTTCCTTGATTATTGCCACCTTTGGCGGTGGAACAGGATTGGCCACACAGCGGGAATGTCTTGAGATATTGGGTTGTTACGGACGTAATGGGGTCTATAAACTTGCCGAAATTATTGCGGGTGTGGTCTTGGCCGGAGAACTTAGCCTTGGTTCGGCGATTTCTTCCTCGGATTGGGTTTCAAGCCACGAACAATATGGCCGAAACCGCTAATTCACTTGTTTTTTATTGCGTTAGAATCTCATTAGAATGGAAAACGAAGCAGCTTTCAGGCGTTATCTTGAGTTAAAATTCCAGATTGCTCAATTAGAACAAGAATTGGAGGCCGTTAAATCCGAGGTCTTCTACCATGTTTCCGAAAGTGGGGGCAAGGTTACATTCCAAGATTTTGAATTTGTTGAACATTACCGAAGGACGTATGTTTATTCGGAGGCAATTCAACAAGTGGAAAAAGACCTGAAAGCGATGAAAAAAAATGAGGAGACGCAAGGTATTGCCACCCTGAATAAAATGACTGGGTATGTTGTCGCAAAACCACTTAAAACCCCCTCATAAATCCTGAACACCCTTACATCCAAAACATTAGTCACATGCAAAAAACGCTCCTGCAATTGGTCGAAGAAGGTTATCCCCTCAATAAAACGGGGGTTTGTATGGCCGTTAAACGTGATGGAAAATGGGTCGAGACCCCCATCGAAGATTTCCGGAAGAATGTGGCGAGAGTTGCAATGGGTCTCTATGATCTGGGAATCCGCAAAGGGGATCGTGTTGGCCTTCACAGTGAAAACAGCACCGAATGGATCCTTTGCGACCAAGCCATTCTCTCCTTAGGTGCGGTCACGGTTCCGATTTATGCTACCCAACCCGGAGACCAGATCAAGTACATCCTTGAAGATTCTGAGGCCAAAGTCCATATAACCTCTTCCGAAAAGCTGTTTAAGGTGTTTGAGCCTTATGCGGACGAATTGCCTGATGTTAAGTTAGTGGGCATTTTAGGCCGTTTTCATGCTCGGATGGAGACCCTTGAAGAATTGATGGAACGAGGCAAAGCGTTGTTGCGCAAAGACGAAACCGCTTATCCAGCAATGGTAGCGGCAGTGCATCCTGAAGACTTGGCAACGCTGATTTATACCTCCGGAACGACAGGGATGCCCAAAGGGGTAATGTTAACCCATTGGAACATTGTCTCTAATGTGATTGCGGTCAAGGAACATGGCTTCTTTGTGAATACCGAGGAGCATGGAGGTGGGAAATTATTGTCTTATTTGCCGTTGTCGCATATTTTTGAACGATGTATGACCTTTTTGGCCATTAGCAGTGGCTTCCCAATGTACTTTATTCCTAATATTGATACCTTCACGGTTGATATTCAGGAGGTGAAGCCCGTACACTTTACGACGGTTCCGCGTTTATTGGAAAAGGTTTATACCGGCATCCAAACCAAAGTAGAGGCCGCACCGGGGGCAAAAGGGAAATTGGCTCGTTGGGCATTTGAAAAAGCCAACAATTACAAAGTTGGGGAACCCAAAACGGGATTGGGCTGGAAATTGGCCGATAAATTGGTCTTGTCTAAATTTAGAGACCTCTTCGGGGGGAATCTCGTAGGTGTTACCAGTGGTGGCGCAGCCTTACCTGCCAAGATCATGAGCTTTATGAATGGCATTGGCATCCCAACTGCACAAGGGTACGGACTTACCGAAACCAGTCCTGTATTAACCATCTACAACAAAGACCGTTTGGTGGCTGGGTCTGCGGGCGTTGTGCTAAAAGGTGTAGAAATTAAACTGATCCCGGTTGAAGGCGGCGTAGAGGGCGAGGGAGAAATCGTAGCAAGAGGCCCTAATATCATGAAGGGTTACTATAAAAAACCAGCCGAGACCGCCGAAGTCATTACCGAAGATGGTTGGTTCTTAACCGGAGACATTGGGCGATTTGATGAGAGTGGCAACTTATTCATCACAGATCGGAAAAAAGAACTACTTAAACTCTCAACTGGTAAATACATTGCACCAGCACCGATTGAAAATGAATTGGTACTGACGCCCGAAATTGAGCAAGCGATTGTAATTGGAAATGGACAGAAGTTCTGTTCTGCTTTGTTGGTCTTGAATGTACCGGCATTGCTCCATGAACTTAAAGAAAAAGGCCACGCGCTAACCGAAGATCAGGTTTGGGATCATCCAGAGGTGCGTAACCACTTGATGAAGGTGATCAAATCGTGCAACCACAAGTTACCACATTGGGAACAAGTAAAAGATTTCCGTTTGTTGAAGGAGCCTTTTAGCATTGAAGGCGGCGAATTAACGCCAAAACTCTCCATGAAACGACGGGTGATTCAGGAGAAATATGGGGATATAATTGCCACCATGTACCAAGAATAACGTGTGCCGTATGGCCGAAAGAAAGTCAAGGATTTTCCGTCCTTGGCTTTTTTTTTGTGCTTTGCTGAACCGTCAAGATTTTTTTGTATCGTGTAGAATTTGTAATTTATACCAGTTAGGGAAAATTACTGTTTATAAGTTACTCGTTTTCAACCTTTCAACACCCAAAAGGGAAGTGTTGATGGGTAAAGCATGTGCTTAATTCCTAAGTGGTTTATGTGGTGAAAAAATAGGTGGTGCCGAGGTTGTCGCTTAATAAATTCTGCGAAGATAATTGATATTGAAGGACTTAAGCAAAAAGGATGCACCATCGCCCACCAAATCTCAAAAACAAATAGGACTCATGAAATACCTGTCCATGTTCTTGCTAAGTTGTTTGGCTTCTGTAAACGTCGTTGCGCAATCGCCACTCTTTACGTTATTGCCGCCAGAAAAAACGGGCATCACGTTTCAAAATACGCTTGTCGAAAAACCGGGCTTAAACATCATGGAAATTGCCACTTTCTATAATGGCGCAGGGGTGGCCATTGGCGATCTAAACAACGATGGCTTGCCCGAAGTGTTTTTTACGTCCAATATGGGGCAGAATAAGCTGTATCTCAATAAGGGCAACCTCATGTTTGAGGACCTCACCAAAACAGCAGGTGTGGCCGGAAAGCGGGGTTGGAAGGCTGGTGTGACAATGGCGGACGTAAACGACGACGGCTGGTTGGATATTTACGTGAGCTATGGCGCAGATGTGGACGAGCCGCTCAGGAGAAACGAACTCTATATCAACAATCGGAACTTGACTTTTACGGAAAAAGCCGCAGAATTTGGGTTAGCGGATTTTGGGCATGGTACACAGGCACATTTCTTTGATTATGACCGCGATGGAGATTTAGATGTATTTGTACTCAATCAGATGGTGAAAAACTACCAATACTTTGATGTGGCCTACATGAAACGCGCCAAAGACCCCTTGGCCGGAGACCGCTTGTACCGAAACGATAACGGGAAATTCACCGATGTGAGTGATCTTGCGGGGATCATTGCCAATCCAATTGGAGCCGGATTAAGTGCCGCTGTTTCGGACTTTGACTTGGACGGATGGCCGGATTTATATGTCTGTAACGATTACGACGAGGACGACTACCTCTACATCAACCAAAAAGACGGCACGTTTAAAGAAGAACTCCGTAACCGTTTAGGGCATACCACCAAAAATTCGATGGGTAGCGATGTAGGCGATATAAACAATGATGGCTACCCAGACTTTTTTGCCGTGGATATGTTGCCGGAGGACAATCGGCGGCAAAAAATCCTAAAAGGCCCAGACATGTACGACTTTGTACAGATGCTGCTCTCGCATGGTTATCACCCGCAATACATGCGGAATATGCTACAACTGAACAATGGACGCGGGGAATTTCAGGAAATCGGGCAATTGGCAGGTGTTTCCAATACCGACTGGTCATGGACGCCGCTTTTTGCGGACTTCGATCGGGACGGTTGGCAGGATTTATTCATCACCAATGGTTATCTTCGTGATTATACCGACCTCGATTTTTTGCGCTATAAATATGGTGAAGCCCGCCGGAAAGCACAGTTGGCAGGGCAAGAGGTGGATTTGTTTGCATTGGTGAAAGAAATTCCATCTTCCAATGTTAAAAATTACCTCTACCAAAATCAAAAAGACTTCCGTTTCCAAAACATGCGGGATGTGTGGGGAATAAGCCAAAATTCGGTTTCTAATGGCGCAGCCTATGCCGATTTAGACAACGACGGTGATCTGGATTTGGTGGTGAACAACATCAATCAGGTTGCCTTTGTGTATCAAAACTTGGCGAGTGAACAGGGCTTAGGGCGGTATCTCAAAGTGAAATTTGAGGGCCTTGGGGGCAATCGGTTTGGGATTGGAGCCAAGGTAGCGTTGTCTGGAACAGAAAAACATCAACTCTTTGTTAAGGAAAACTATGTGGAGCGTGGTTATCAATCTGCCGTAGAGCCGAATCTGTACTTTGGGCTGGGAAATTTGGAAAAAGTGAACCTCGAAGTCCTTTGGCCAAATGGGAAAACCCAAAAAATAGCAAACGTCCCGACCAACCAAACCATCGTCTTAAAACAGACAGATGCAGATTTGTTAGCGACAAAAAACGCAAAACCGGAACTTTCCTTCTCGTTTACAGCGGTTGAACGAGGCATAGACTTTATTCATGCCGAGGATGACTTTAACGATTTTAAACGGGAAGCCTTGTTACCCAAGAAACGTTCAAAGTCAGGCCCCGCCTTGGCAAGTGCAGATGTCAACGGAGACGGGCGCATAGATGTCTTCGTAGGTGGAGCCAAAGGCCAAGTTAGTGCAATTTATTTGCAACAACCAGACGGCACGTTTTTAGAAAAACAACAAGATGCACTGGGGGAAGATGCTGATTTGGAGGACGTGGACGCCCTATTTTTAGATGTGGACCAAGATGGCGATGCGGATTTGTATGTGGTCTCTGGTGGAAATGACGTAGATGCGGATGAAAGTGGCTTTGCGCTTGCGTATCAAGACCGCCTTTACCTGAACGATGGGCGTGGAAACCTGACAAAAACGGCTTTGCCCAAAATCCAAAGTTGTGGCGGGGAAGTGGCAGCGGCAGATGTGGATGGCGATGGCGACCTCGACCTCTTCCGCACTGGTCTTTCTTTCTCCGGACGTTACCCCTTAGAGCCGCGCAGCTTTTTGCTCGAAAACCAGAACGGTACATTTGTGGACGTGACGCCGGAAACCCTAAAATACGTCGGGATGGCATCTTCGGCGGTTTGGGCGGACATAGACCAAGACCAAAAGCCGGAGTTGATAGTTGCAGCCGAGTGGATGCCGATTCGGGTCTTTAAACTTGAGGCCGATTGGAAAGTGATGGAACTCACCGAAAAAAGTGGCTTTTCGCAGAGCAATGGCTGGTGGAATACCCTTGTTGCGGCAGACATGGATGGCGATGGAGACCTCGATCTGGTGGCTGGAAATCAAGGTCTGAACAACCAAATGAAGCCCTCACTCGCCGAGCCAATGACCTTGGTCGCGGGAGATTTTGACGAAAATGGGAGCATAGACCCGATCATCAGTTATTACATCCAAGGCAAAAGCTATCCCATGCCTTCCCGCGATGAGTTGTTAGACCAATTGGCCCCATTACGGCGTTTCTTTACCACTTTTGCATCCTATTCTAATGCGACCATTCAGGATTTCTTGAGTACGGATCAACGCCAAAAAGCACATAAAAAAGCTGTTTATACGTTTTCTTCTACGCTGTTTGAAAATGATGGGAAAGGCCATTTCTCGGCTATACCACTTCCCACGGAGGCCCAGTTCGCCCCAATCAATACGATTTTGGTGAAAGACCTGAACCAAGATGGCTTGCTTGATTTGATTTTGGGCGGGAATAATTACCACGAACGCGCCCAAACGGGCTATCAGAATGCCTTACATGGGTTGATTTTATTGGGAGATGCCAAAGAACGTTTTCGCGTCATCTCTTCGGTGGAAAGTGGCTACCACACGCCCTTAGAAATTCGAGATTTGAACTGGATTCCAACAGCACAAGGTGCACTACTCCTCGCCGGAATCAATAATAAACCTGTAAAAACATGGCAGGTTAAGGTGGATTTGAGTAGGCGTAAAACGGAGTAACGTCTGAGTTTTGGTAGAAAAAATTGGTGTATCGAAGAGAAATTTGATATATTGATGTGCTTCTCTTTTGCTTTAATTTGTATTTTTACCATGACAAATTCTGAAACTTATCTCGCATTTTTGCAAGAACTACAATGCGATGTCTCCTTTACCAAAGAGGAAATGGCCAACCAATTGGGCGTCAGCGTAAAATCGGTGGAGCGACACCTCAAGACTGCACGGGAAAACGGCTATACCTTTTCCGAGGAACCCATACCAAACCACAAAGGCAAGAAACGGTTTACACCAACCCAACTTCCAAACGAGGCCACACTCGCTCGTTTTACCGACGATGAAAAAGAAGCCCTTGCTGCTGCCCTCGAAGCAGCACAAGCCTTATTGGCGCACACGCATTATGAACCCCACCTGAAGACCGTTTTTGACAAACTCATCCAAGGGGGTGATCTCACTTGGAGCGAAACGGACGCTCGGCAAAATTGGTACTTTGAAAAAACCCATGCCACACCGCCCGATCAAACGGTATTCAAAACCATCATGCAGGCCATTTGGGCTTCCAAAACGGTGAAGGTGGATTATGAGAGTGCAGACCGCCGCCGGAAAGAAACCCGCCACCTTGTACCCTATACCTTAGCCTTTGTAGAAGGCGATTGGACAGTGTTTGCCTACTGTCCTAAACACCAAGAAGTACGCGACTTTCGCATTGCCCGCATTTCCAGGGCAACACCATTGTCCAAAGAAATAGATCCGGTACACCTACGCCCAGCCCACTTTGAGCCGCATGAGTTCTACGACGACCGCACCAATGGCCTTGCCTCTGATTTAGAAACACCTTTACACGTTCGCTTTCGGGTTCGCTATCCCGTTGCCTATTGGTTCAAAGAAAAATGCTGGCATAGCAGCCAAAGAAACGGAAAAGAAGACGCTGATGGGCTTTGGGTTGAAATGCGGGTTGGTAACAAAAAAGGCATCATCAACCTGCTAAAACGCTTTGGTGCAGATATTTATGTGGAACATCCTCCAGAACTCCAAGCCGCCCTCAAAGTCGAGGCCAAGAGCGTGGCGAGGCAGTATGAGCCTCTTCCTTAGAGACTTTAAGGTTTTTTTAAGATTTCTAAACGGCTAATACTCAAACGGAGTTCAAAAAGTAACCCCGTAGCGCCCAAAACGTTACGGGGTAGAGCGTCCCCGCGTGTGGGGGGAATTGATTTATGTCTATCCTTCTTCGACAAACTTCATCACGGAACATCCCCAAAAAGCTTAGGGAAAGTATTGGTTTTTGTGAACAACAGTTGAATAAAGAAGTGTTTGGAAAATAAAGTAATTTTCCCTTTCTTAAGTTTAAGTATTTGTAAAAATTAGAGATGAAGCATGTTTCTTTTGAAGGAGAAAACATAGCTGTCAAAAAATCAAAGTGATGTAGTTTTTCAGGACATTGTTTTCGTTAAAACAAAAACGTATTTTGATTATAGATACAACAAGCCCACTCTCTGGTTGCTCCCTATGAGCGGGCTTATTCAAAAATCATGAGCACATTTTCGGCTCAAAATTTAATTTAGTATGTACAATATACACCATTCTCCTTTGGAGTTCAACTCCATTCTCTGGACGGTTACGCCCAACTGCCTCTGTCGCAAATGCGGGAATGTATGCGATGATCCATATCGTTATACAGATCGTATGTGTGATGACTGCATGATGGAGCTAATTGAATTCTAATAGCCGGGCGTGGAAAAAACGTCCGCGCCTTCGCTCACTTCGTCTCTATCGCCAAATTCAAACCACTTACTTAGACAACTTCTGTCCAAGCAGGTTTTTTTGTGGCTTAGTTTGTCTTTGTGATTGTTTTCATTTTCTCCGTTTGTTTTTGTTGGCCTTCAGGGGTGGGTTCGCTCACCCCGAAAAGGTTTGTCTAATACCAATTAGGGGAAGTAATAGTTTATAGGTTACTCATTTTCAACCTTTTAGGTGTTGACATGAGCAAAGCGAACTGACGAAGTAGGATCAACCTTTCAACACCCATAGGGGTTGTAAGCGTTGATGGATCAAGCATGTGCTTAATAGCTAATTGGTATAACAAGCCAAACAAGGATAGACAAGGTCTGTCCAAGCAGAAAAAATCAGAACGTAGTTTATAACAAAAAATAAATCATCGCTAAATCATACGAAGATGGATACTTACAGATATTTATGGGCAAAAACAGACCGCGAGCATCCCGAAAGCGAGTCGGTACATCCGCTTTGGGCGCACCTGATTGATGTAGGGATGGTTGCTATGCAATTATGGGAAGGCGACCTTGTACCCGCTTTCCTAAAAGACCGCATTTGTCAAGATTTGGGCTTAGCACCAGAAGAAGCCGGACATTTTTTAGGTTTATGGATTGGATTGCATGATATCGGGAAGGCCATTCCTTGCTTTCAGGTTCAGCACACACCTTCCAGAATACGGCTTAGCCAAATGTGCAGGCTACATTTTAAAGAGGGTTACCAGCGAAAAGATGATCGGATGGCGCATGGCCATGCTTCCGTTCTCATCCTAAATCGCTACCTCACCAAGCAAAATTTGACCGATGTGCAAAAGGAAACGTTGAAGAACCTTACCCTTTGGATTGGGTTTCATCATGGCAATATCGAACGTGTAGAAGCCTTAAAAGGGAAAAATTACCATAATACAGATAAGTTAGACTCCCCGCTTGGCGATGCTGCTTGGGAAGCCATTCAAGACCAGTTACTTACTACGGTCATAGACGTTTGGCAACAAAAATACCCGTTTAGCTTCCCAAAACCCACCTTGAGCAACTACAGAACACACCCGGATTGGTTGCTGGCCTTTGCGGGTTTTGTGACCACTGCTGATTGGCTTGGTTCGATGGGCGAGTATTTTTCGGATGCACAGGACACCTTCCCCAAAGATGATCTGGTTGCCTATTTGGACAAGAGCTTTAGGAACGCAAAAAAGGCTTTGGTGGCAGCAGGATTTGGGATGACATCTAAAATGGACGCTAAACATTTTGATCAGCTTTTCCCTTCTTTGGCCCCATTTAAACCGCGTCCTTTGCAAACACATGGCTTAACCTTGCCACTATCCGAAGGGCCAACCTTGACCATTGTTGAAGCACCAACAGGCGAGGGCAAAACTGAATGTGCCTTGATTTTGGCCAATCGGCAGCAAGCCATCAACAATCAAGGTGTATATATCGCTATGCCAACCCAAGCAATGAGCAATGGACTTTTTGGCCGATTTAAAGATTTTCTGGAGCAGTCGCACGGGGTGAGCGATGAGGTAAACCTCCGGCTTGTACATGGCAATGATTTTTTGAGCGATGCCCAAGCCGAGCTTTTGTTTTCACCCGCATGGCAAGACATTGCAGCAGAAGACATATCAGAAGATGAGGTTCGCTCCGAAAAAGCCGATCTAAAAACGGCGCGTTGGTTTATGCCTAAAAAACGGGCGCTCTTGGCGAAATATGGGCTTGGCACCATAGACCAAGTTTTATTGAGTGTCTTATTTGCCAAACATTTCTTTTTACGGCTTTATGGCCTTGCAGGTAAAACCATCATTTTTGATGAAGTACATGCCTATGATACGTACATGACGACGCTTTTATGTCGCTTATTACAGTGGCTCAAAGCGCTAAACTGCAATGTGGTCATGCTCTCTGCCACCTTGCCAAGCAGAACCCGAAAGGCTTTTCAAGAAGCGTGGGTTGTAAAAAAAGGGATCAAGGAGGTGCAGGGTGAACCAACCAAAATCCCATATCCGTGTATGTGGACTTCCAATCAAACCGAGCCAATTCCTGTCCAGCACGATACAAGCCGCGAACAACAAGCAAATATCGCATGGCTTTCAGATGATATAGTGCGTCTTTCCGAAGAGGTGGTAGAAGCCTATCAAGCCGGGGCTACGGTGGCCGTCATCCTAAACGTGGTAGATCGGGCGCAATCCTTATTTGAGGAAGTATCCAAGTTCGTTGCCAAAGAAGATCTTCATTTGTTTCATGCCCGCTTCCCCTTTAAAAAACGTCAAGAACGGGAAGAAAAGGTATTGGGCCGCTTTGGTAAAAACCGTTCCTCAAAGCCAGCCATTATGATCGCCACCCAAGTGGCCGAGGCCAGTTTAGACTTGGATTTTGATGTGATGTTTTCGGATTTGGCTCCTGTGGATTTGCTACTACAACGGGCAGGGCGCTTACATCGGCATCATCGGGTGCGTCCGGAAGGTTATGAATCCCCAGTTTTCTATGTCTTATGCGGTGAAACTGATGCCCTCCCCAATGTGCAAGAAGTAAGTGGGCATGAGAAGATATATGACCATATTGTACTGTATAGAACCTACTTTGCCCTGAAGCAAAAAGAGGCATGGCATTTACCCTTTGATTATCGCCCGTTAATTGAGCACGTTTACCCCGCGTCTGGAGACCTGAATGAGGCCATAAATCTTGCTGAAAAAGACTTGCAAATCTGGTATAAATGTGTAGAACGAGTTGAAAAAGCCGCAGATACAGAGGTGCGAGAAGCCAAGAAACGATTAATTCCTAAACCATCGGAATCCGATAAGATGGTGTATGATATGAACAAAGTTTCGGTCTTGGAAGACGAAGAAAATAATGCCGTTCGCGATCATCTACGGGCGCTTACCCGTCTGGGAGATTCCATCTCGGTGATTTGCTTCCATCTGGATGGGGTAGGGAATATTTTGCTGAAATACCCTACGGAAGAAGTACTGGATTTGGGCCAGTTTGAGGATGTGGAAGTCTATCAAAAACAAGCCTTTGCAAAGAGGAGAGAAACGCTTAAAAATCTGTTTTGGAATGGTTTAAGCCTCTCGGCAAAGGATGTCATAAAAGCCATGCGGGAGGCTCGCGCAGCCCAGCCTTCTTGGTGGCAGAACCTAACCCAATGCCTGCCGATGCTCAAATACCATTACCCGATGGTCTTTGAAAACGAAGCTTGGCAAATGGGCGAAAGCCGTGTGGTGAAATGGGATGAGATGCAAGGGCTTAAGATGTTGAAAAAAGAGCATTAACCTTTTAAAAAATAACTATATGGCAACTTATAACCTGCAAGACGAAGCTTGGATTCCCGTTTTATGGAAAGACGGGACTGCCAAGTCCGTAAGTCTGAAAACCGCGCTCTTAGAGGCGCACAACATTCGCGAGGTCTATGCCGATACGCCCGTAGAGACGGCGGCCCTAAACCGTTTGCTTTTGGCCTTGTACCTCCGCATTTTTCCAGATCAAGAAGAACTTGAAAACTGGGCTGAACAACTGGAAGCGGGAGCCTTTGAGCCAGAACCTATTGAGGCTTATCTGGCACAATGGTATCACCGCTTTGATCTGTTCCATGAAGAACGGCCTTTTTATCAAACGCCTCGCCCGCTTAAAAGCGATAAAGGGGAAGATTTTGTAAACCCTATTGAAAAGCTGTTTACAGAAGAAGCGAGCAACAACAACCCTGTTTTTTATTCCCACACTTCGGAAATGCAAAAACGTTTAATTCCTTTGGATAAAGCCGCAAGAGGAACGGTAACGACCCAAGCCTATGCCATTGGGGGCGGGGTTGCCAAGCCGTTTAATTTTGCCAATGCCCCTATGGTGGGAACGGCCATGTTTTGGGTGCGGGGGCAAAATCTCTTCGAGATGCTTTTGAAAAATGCACCGCCTACTGAAAACTGTTGGCATATCGTTTCTGCATCATACGAAGAGGATCTACCAGCATGGGAGGCCGATTTACCCCGATGGGAAAACCGGATCGTAAAAGGCTATTTGGACTACCTCACTTGGCAGTCCAGGGCTATAAAACTCGTTACCCAAATCCACCAAGAACAAGTGTTTGCCGCCGCAGTGGTGATGCACCAAGGGGATAAACTGGGGAATGGGATCACAGACGACCCACTCCTTGCCTATAAGGTCAATAAAGAAGGTAAGTTTTATGCCCTTTCTTTTAGTCCAGATAAAGCCCTTTGGCGCGATGCTACAACGTTTTTAAACATCGCGACAACTGCCAGTTCGAGAAGCGCTTTCCCCCACGTGTTTGATGCCCTAAGCACATTGGAAAGGGGAAATACTGCTTTTAAATGGGAAACCGATGTTTTGGGCATGTCTAACGATCAAGGGACGGTAAACTTTTACCGCCAAGAACGGATGCCTATTTACCAATGCTTTTTGGAAAATGGAAGCCAAAGCGGAAAGCTTTCGGAAATGATTGAATGGGCAGACAAGCAAAAGGAGAACCTGCGGTGGGCAACCAAAACCATGTGCGAATGGGTATTGGCTACTCCCAAAGAAGACGAGTCTGTCCCCAAAGCAGATGCTGGGGCAGTGTCTAAGCTGATAGAACACTTCCAAACCATTCCCCGCTATTGGGCGGCCTTAGAAGTTCCTTTTTATGAAGCAATGGCCAAACTCGCCGAAGCAAAAGATACGCCCGCGCAGCAACAAGTTCTTGAGGAATGGGGAGACACCATTTATAACGTCGCAAGTGCCATCTTCAGCATGGCCACCGAAGGTTTTGAGGCATCCGGGCGGAATCTGCGTGCCGTGGCGGAAGGAGAGCAGAAACTAATGGGGGTTAAGCAACTACGCACAAACGAAATTACCAAGACCCAAAAGCCTAAAAAAGCTAATAAAAACCAAATATCTAACCTTTTTGAAGTATGAGAACACAATATGACCGAAATCCAAGGGGGTTTGGCAAGTATCTGAAAGACTTGCAAGACGCCCGTGATAACAACCCCAAAGCCAAAGCCGTCATAGCAAAGATACGGCAAGGTGCAGGTGAACCTACCCAAAACCCAGCCCTTTTTGCCTATTTGGAGGCGGTACTCCCACCCAATCTAAGCACGCAAAAAGAGGATGACTACTTAGAAGTGATCTGTTTGTTTTCCTTGCATCTCATGCACAGAGAAGGCAAAGAGGAAGGAAATACGAAGAGCCGCTTCAATTTTGGCGCATCGCTAAGGCAGCTCAAAGACAAACTCGGAAATGGAGGGAAAAGCCTTGATTTGCGCTTTAATGCTTTGCTCAATACCGATCGTGAAGACCTGTATTCAGCATTGCGCCCTTTGGTGCAGCGCTTACGAAGCGATGAAGTTGAGGTTAATTACACCCAACTGCTTTGTGACTTTCAGAAATGGGAAAAATCCGATCAATCCGTACAACGAAAATGGGCGCAACAATACTACCGTGCCTCAGCGCCTGAAAGCGAAGAAACCAGCACCGCCGCAACTACCCTTGCTTAAGTTCCATTTAATACATCTTTAACATTACTAAATAATTACAATCATGAAAATCGAAATTCATTACCTCCAAAACTTTCCTGTGGGCAATCTAAACCGTGATGACACAGGTTCCCCCAAAGACGCCATTTTTGGCGGATTTAAACGCGCCCGTATTTCCTCGCAATGCTTAAAACGGGCGATACGTACCGATGAACGTTTTACCAAAAGACTGAATGGCAACCTTGCGTATCGCACCCGCCAAAGTGCTAATGCTGGGCTGGCACTTCTTTTGAATGAATACTTCTCCCCAGAAATGGCTTCTGCTTTGGCAGAGGGTTTTATTAGCCAGTTGGTGAGTGCGGTAGATAAGGACGGGAAAACCAATGTGCTGTTCTATGTCGGGCAAAAAGAATTGGAAGAAATGGCGGCACACATCAAAAATGCAGGAGACTTAAGCGCACAAGCCCAAAGCTACTTGGCCGCCAAAGAAGCCCATAAACAGAATGAAAAAGAAACCAAAAAAGAGAATGAGAAGGGTAAAAAAGCCAAAGATCCCTTTTTAGAAACACAAAAAGCCTTGATGAAAGGGTTCGAGGCAGAAGTCAAAACCTTTGTTAAAAACAATAAAGGTACGACCCATGCGGTAGAGGTGGCACTTTTTGGGCGGATGTTGGCCGAGCAGCCAGACTTGAATGTGGATGCATGTTGTCAGGTTGCACATGCGCTTTCAACCCATAAAACCAGTTTGGAGTTCGACTATTTCACCGCCGTAGATGATTTGAAGCAGGAGGACAAAGGCGCTGGGCACTTAGGACAATTGGGTTTTAATGCCCCTTGTTTTTATCGTTATGCCGTTATTGACGCAGATGCCTTGGCCCAACGATTAAGAGGAGACAAAGCCTTGGCGAAAGAAGGTATAATGGCCTTTTTAGAAGCCTCCTTTTGGGCCATTCCTTCTGGTAAGCAAAACAGCAGCGCCAACCATACCCAGCCCTCTTTGGTTTTTGTCGTCGTGCGCGATGCCTCTGCGCCACAGAATCTGGTCAATGCGTTCGAGAAGCCAGTAAAAGCCACTGAAAGCAAAAGCTTAGTAGAACTTTCGATTGAAAAATTGGCCAAGGAATGGAATGACATTCAGGACTTTTGTGGGGATGAGGCAGTAAAAGGCTTTGTAGCGATTAAAGGCAATCCTACGGACGATAAAGGCAATCCATTCGGCATGTTTACGAAGGTGACCCGTGTCCCAAACGTAAGCAGCCTATTTAAAGGTATCGAAACCGAATTAGTCCAATACTGGAACCTAAACCAAGACACCCATGCCTGATTTTACCCTTTCCTTTAACCTCCAAGCTCCCCTGCAATCATGGGGAGTACAAAGCCAATTTGGGCATCGGGAGACGACAAAGGAACCGACCAAAAGTGGGGTTATTGGGTTGTTGGCAGCCGCATTGGGAAGAGAACGGCACGAAAGCATTGCGGACTTGGCGACGCTACAGATGGCTGTTCGTGTAGAACAAGAAGGGTCCGTCTTGAGGGATTTTCATACGGCGGGCATAGATGGCTTTTTACGTGCAAGTGGAGCTGTCGAGCGGAAAAATCCCATTGTCTCCAATCGGTTTTATTTGGTGGATGCGGCTTTTAAAGTGGCCTTACAACATGCGGATCATTCTTTCTTGTGTCAACTTGAAAAGGCATTACGCAAACCCATTTTTCCATTGTATTTAGGGCGTAAGTCGTGTGTTCCCATACATTTGCAAAAAGAGCTAAAAGTGGTGGAAAGGGCTGCTTTGGCGCTTTTGCAAGACTACGATGCCAAGATGGGAAAGCGTATTGTGGCAGATCGGGGCTTGGCTTCCGATGCGTATTGGAATAGTCAAAATGCCTTGTTCAGAACCGCACCCGATGCCCCTATTTCGTTCCGGCCAAGGCGCTTTGGATTACGCGAAACTTGCTTGTTCTATATACAATCTCAAACCCCTAACGACCATGTACCTCACTAAATTAGAACTCAATCCTCGACATCGGGATGCACGGCGGGATTTAGCCAATCCCTACGAGATGCACCGCACCATACGAAGGGCCTATGGCGATACCAAAGACCGGATTTTGTTCCGCATCGAAACAAACGAAAGGGGCGAAAATCGGACGGTGCTGGTACAATCCATGAATCAAGCCCCAGATTGGCATTTCTTAGAACAGGATTTGCGTGGATACGTCTATGAAATGCAGTCAAAAACCTTTGACCCGAAATTGGTGGAGGGCCAGTACCTGCGGTTTAGCCTCATCGCCAATCCAACCCGAAAAGAACGGCGGCTTGATGAGCATGGGAACCCCACAAATGGCCGCAGGGTCGCTCTAATCACAAATGCATCTTTGCCCGAATACCTTGATTCAAAACAAGGTTATTATCGGGCATTGTTAATCGAATGGTTACAAGGGCAAGGTGCTCGGCATGGCTTTCAAGTCTTGGATGCGGACATCATTACCGAGTGGTATGGCGGCACTTTCAAGAAATTGGAAGAGAAGCAGAGCGCAGTTAAAAAGCAAAATATTCCGCTTTTTGCTGTTAGATATGATGGCTTGTTAAAGGTTGCCGATCCGATTGCACTGAAAAATGCTTTGGGTATGGGTATTGGCTCTGGTAAAGCTTTTGGATTCGGATTATTAACCCTTTCACGTGTCTGATGGAACCATAAGGGTGGTCTTTTTATAGGGATCACCCTTGTAAAATCGCATAAAACAATGGCGAAAACTAATTTTCGGGAGTTGCCCAAACTTCGCGACTCCTCCTCTTTTGTATCATTGATCTATGGCAGATTAGAACAAACGGATATGGGGATTGAGTTTATCAATAAACAAGGTCGGATTTTGCTGCCTGTCGCCAACTTATGTACCATTTTGTTGGGGCCGGGCACAACCGTGACCCATGCCGCTGTTCGGACATTGACCGCTTCTGGATGTTCGTTGCTCTGGACGGGCGAGGATGCTGTGCGTACCTATGCACAAGCATTAGGCGAAACGCATAAAGCCTATAAATTGCAACATCAAGCAGGTGTGGCGAGTGATCCAGATAAGCGATGGCGAGTGGTGGATCGAATGTATCGCTTCCGGTTTAAAGAAATCCTCTCTACAGACCTAACCTTGCAGCAAATACGTGGAAAAGAAGGAATAAGGGTTAAAAGTGCCTATGCCGAGGCTGCAAAAAAATATGGTATTGAGTGGGACGGTAGGAATTATAACCGAACAGATTGGGCGGATAGCTCGCCTGCAAATCGTGCACTTTCCTCTGCAAATGCTTGTTTACATGGCCTTTGTCATGCCGCTATTTTGTCTGCCGGATATAGCCCGGGATTAGGCTTTATCCACCAAGGAAAACAATTGGCTTTTGTATATGATATAGCAGACCTTTATAAGGTGAACCTCTCCGTGCCAGTGGCTTTCGAGGCGGTGGCCGAGTTACAAGACGAGGCGGGAGACTTTGGAAAGTTGGAAACAACGGTGCGGAAGCGAATGCGGAATGCCTTCAGGAATCTACGGCTGTTGGATCGAATTTTAACGGACATCGAGGCGGTCTTGGACATTTCGGGCGATACCGAGCTCCCAGACGGGTTTGATCCGGATGATGACCCGACACTACCTACCCCTTGGTGGACGCCCCCTGCCCACTTTGCAAGTCCGTGGGGGCTGCCAGAGCAAGAGGTTCCAGATAAGCCCGTCTTTGATGAAGATGATTTGCCTTTCTGATGAAACTATTAACCTAACCATGCACAAACATGATGGTACTTTGTATGGAGCGCGTAAGCAAGTCACTACGCGGAGATTTGTCCCGATGGTTGATTGAGGCTGGAACGGGTGTTTTTGTTGGAAAAGTAAGTGCGCTTGTACGCGATTCACTATGGGAAAGGTGTATTGCGCAGGCCAAAGAGGGAACCGTCTTGCAAATTTGGCGTGCCAATAATGAACAAGGATTTGATATGCGCATACACCAACCTAAAGGCCGCCGCCCGATCAATAGAGATTATATTAGGTTAAATTTTTAAATTACGCGCGCGCGAAGCTATGAAATACGATCAATGGTTAAAAAATCCGATTCGCTTCTTAGCCATGACAGGCTATACGCTTGAGCAGTTCCGTAC
>Ga0209573_1000598_pt1 | contig 72155 bp, 62 predicted proteins | sample TNRBio252014_DNA_FD_185870 | JGI IMG/M metagenome (GOLD analysis project Ga0209573, IMG submission 185870) | Wastewater treatment Type I Accumulibacter community from EBPR Bioreactor in Madison, WI, USA - TNR Reactor_6/25/2014_ DNA (SPAdes)... | ecosystem: Engineered > Bioreactor > EBPR >...
TACTTCGTTAGATTTTTTGACTACGTCGAATCTTCGATTTCGCCATAGCTGCCGGCTATGTCTGCAAAATCTGCCTCGTCTAAAACAAAATTTCCTCGCCCTCGCTCGATCATGGAAATTTGAACAAGCTCTAAGCTTCCGGATAATCCTGCGCTTACCTTCGGATATCGGGGTTATAAAAAGTGACAAAAAATGCGTTTTTTTGCAGCGCTTTTGGAAAGGGGCAAACTCCCCGAGCCGGCACAAATAAAACCGAAATTATACATTCCATGAAGATAGGACTGATCCGGGAAGGAAAAACACCGCCCGATGCACGCATACCGCTTACACCGGCCCAATGTGCCCGAATTATGGCTACACACGGTGTTCAGATTGTGGTTGAACCTTCCGCCCATCGCTGTTACACCGATGAAGAATACCAGCGCGCCGGAATTCCAATGAGTACTGCGATTGCCGATTGCGACTTGTTGATGGGAGTCAAAGAAGTCCCAATCAACCAGTTGATTCCAAACAAAACGTACTGCTTTTTTTCGCATACGATCAAAAAACAACCCCACAACCAAAAATTGCTGCAGGCGGTGCTGGAAAAACAGATCCGGCTGTTGGACTACGAAGTGATGACGAATGAAAAAGGCGAACGCCTCATTGCTTTTGGCCGTTTTGCCGGCAAAGTGGGCGCACACAATGCGCTGTATACCTACGGGAAGCGTACCGGCGCTTTTTCGCTCAAGCGGATGAAAGACTGCCACGACTATGCCGAAGCGATGGCCATTTACCGCCATATTCACTGGCCCGCCATAAAAATTGTGCTCACTGGCGGCGGCAGGGTAGGTATGGGCGCTGCAAAAGTGTTGCGCGACATGGGCATCCGCGAAGTCAGCGCTTCGGATTTTCTAAAGACACAAGACCAGGAAGCTGTGTTTACCCAGCTACATGCCGGGGATTATGTTGCCCGAAATGATGGACAGCCCTTCAATAAAGCCGATTTTTACGCCCATCCGGAAATTCACCACAGTAGCTTCGAACCGTATTTTCAAACGGCAGACATCTTCATCAACGGCATTTTTTGGGACGATCGCTCGCCTGCTTTTTTTACGGTAGAAGACATGCGTCGCCCCGATTTCCGCATCCGGGTAATTGCTGATGTGACTTGTGATATTGCGCCGCTTTCGTCAGTGCCTTCTACCATCCGGGCGTCTACCATCGCCGATCCTGTTTATGGATACGACCCTTTTACCAAGGAGGAAACTGCGCCGTACCAACCCCACGTCATTGATGTGATGGCCATAGATAACCTCCCGAACGAGATGCCGCGGGATGCTTCGGCAGCTTTCGGAGAACAATTCATTGAACACATTTTGCCTGAATTCTCAAAACCTCAAAGCGCAGTTATCGAACGGGCGACTATTGCTGAGAACGGCTGTCTGACCAAACGGTTTGAATACTTGGAAGACTATGTAGGCGTTGTTTGTTAGGTACCAAACACACTAAGCTATGATAAAATTTGCGCGCTTACCCATACAACCCAATACAGATGCGGCCTTGCTTACCCTTCGCCTGATTTTCGGATTTTGTATGGCGCACCTTTACGGTCTCTCGAAATTGAAAAGACTATTCGGCAGCGAGCCAGTCGAATTTATGAATTTCATGGGCTTAGGGGACACGACATCGCTGGCATTGGTGGTTTTTGCAGAGTTTTTTTGCTCCATTTTGCTCTTTTTGGGCCTTTTTACAAGATTGGCCACCGTTCCGCTGATTTTTACGATGTTGGTAGCGGTTTTTTATGCACACAGGAACGACCCGTTTAGTGATAAAGAACACGGACTGTTGTACTTAGGCGCGTATGTTGTTCTTTTAATCATGGGGCCGGGGCGCTATTCTGTGGATGCCTGGATGAATAAACGTAATGAAAAAGTCTGGTGATTATTTACTACATAGTTTACAGCCGCCTATGTGAACTATTGTGAAAACAACTATGTGGTCTATGTGGTAAAAAAACACAAAAGTCTGATTTTAAGATTTTTATGACCTTAATTTATATGCAACACAAATACTTTTTTCTTTGGATTGTCCTGGCGGCCATCGGCTGCAACCGCGACAAACCTAACCCAACGGTTGCCGCCGATTATGTGGTTTTGGAAGGCCAGACGATGGGCACCTATTATGGGCTGAACTATGCGGACAGCTTAGGTCGAAACTTTCAGGGCGCCATTGACAGCCTGCTCGAAGAAGTTAACCTGAGCGTTTCCACCTATATCGAATCGTCGCTCATTTCGCAGTTCAATCGGGCCAGTGCGACCTTTGAACTGGAAGATACGACAAGTGGCCCGGCTCGTCATTTTCTTGAGAACTACCACGCCGCCAAAACGGTTTTCCGCCAATCGTCGGGCGCTTTTGATCCTACGGTTATGCCTTTAGTCAATTACTGGGGCTTTGGCTATACGCCCAAACGCAAGGTTATGGCCGTGGATTCGGCGGCGGTGGATTCTTTGCTGCGCTTTGTCGGATTTGACAAAGTAACTTTAAGCGGGAATGTCTTAAAGAAATCACTGCCAGGCGTGCAGCTCGATTTTGGGGGCTGCGCGAAGGGGTATGGAGTGGACGCGATGAGTCGCTTCTTAGAAAACAAAGGCATTGCAAATTATTTAGTCAATATCGGCGGAGAAGTTCGTGCTAAGGGCGTAAATGCCAAAGGCGAGGTCTGGGTCGTGGGCATCAACACACCGGAAGAAGATGCTGCCTTAGAAACGGTGGAGGTGGCGCTTCCGCTGAAAGACCGATCTGTCTCTACTTCAGGAAATTATCGCAATTTTTACGAAGCCAACGGGGTTAAATACAGCCACACCATCAATCCGCGTACCGGTTTTCCGGAGCGAACAACGCTGCTGAGCGCTTCGGTCTTTGCCGGAAATTCTCTGCTTGCAGATGCTTATGGAACTGCTTTTATGGTACTGGGAAAAGAAAAGGCCCTGGAACTGGCGCGATCGCTTGGCGGGGTAGATGCTTACCTGATCTTCGGCAAAGAAGACGGCAGCATGGGGGCGGAGTCTACGGCGGGGATAAAGTAATTTGAAAATTAGTTAATTTGAAAATTTGAAAATGGCTGCTCGAAAAATGATTACATCAATCATTCCTAACCCCACAATCCTCAAATCTTCAAATCTTCAAATCAAAGAAATGCGCATCATCGGCTACATCGAACATCCCGTTATGAAAATCACGGTGTTCAAAATGGACAACCGCCTGTCGGTGAAGTTTGAAACGGGGATGCACGAGCAAACCTATAAGTTCAGGGTAGAAGACGCCGTGCAAAACCTGGAAGATGTTCGCCGGATTGTGGACGAAACATTTCAGGAAGCGGTGTTGCAGGTTTTCAAAACCATGCGCATGAACAGCATGAGGACGTTGTCGCGCAACCTGCCGCGGGCGGCGGAGGATGAGTTTGACTCGATTATTTGATAGGGTAGGGGTTAAAGGTTCATAAACTCCATGTTTTGTTTAATAGACAAAGGGGCTTTTAGTTCAAAAGCCGCGGCATAACCGGGTGACACGGAGTTGCACAGAGTAAAGGAGGGGCTTAACTTCGTGAGTAATGTCGTCAACTTAACGACGCAAACGACCCTGAAAGGGTCAAATTTGAATAGCCCCGAATGCAATTCGGGGAAAGGTGGAAGTGGGGAAGGGAACCAACCCCGAATGGGGTTGAATGTTAAAAATGGGGTGTAGCGTATTGACATTCAACCCCTTTCGGGGTTGGGCGTTACCTTTCGCTCATCCCTGACCCCCGATTGCATCGGGGGCTATTCACCTTCAACCACTTCGTGGTTAAGATTCGTTAAGTTGACGACATTAAACTCCGTGAGACTCCCTTACTCCGCGAGCCTCCGTGACATAATTAATGTACTACTTTCAATTGTTTGATCATCAAGCCGGTATCCCCGTCGGATAGCCGTAGTGCATACACTCCGGCAGCGAAAAGCTGAAGGTCAATTTCCAATCTTCCGGCATCCATGGACAATTGTTTTTGGTAGACAACTTTGCCTGTGGCATCGAACAATTCTGCAATCAGGTCACGGCCGCTTTCCGGTTGCCACTGCACCGTTAATGCTGATTTGGCAGGGTTGGGATAGCACTCGAAGGCGGTAGTTGCGGGTCCAAAATTGGCCTGCTCGATCGTGGAAAATTCAAAAGCGCCGTCGTAATCCACCTGCCTGAGCCGGTAATAATTGACACCGGCACGCGGCGCATCATCCATAAAAATGTATTCCTGCGGCGCAAAGGTCGTGCCGTTGCCTTCCATGCGTCCGAGGGCGCTCCAGTTGCGGGCATCCTCGCTGCGCTGGATTTCAAAGTAGTGGTTGTTGAGTTCATTTTCTGTCCGCCAGAACAATTTTGCAGACTGCCCTTTCACTTCCACCTCGAACCGGGACAATTCTACGGGCAGCATGGCGGAGGAGGTGAAGAAATTCTGGCTGCCGACTGAGGAAAAATTGAAATTAGCGGGGGGATTCAAGTCGCTGCCTGTATCACCTGGGATCGTTTCATTGGAGGGATCTCCGTTTGCATTGGTAATGAGGGCAAAAAACTGAACCGTTTGTGCGTTAGTTACTCCATCAAACGCCGCAATGGGAATGCTGAATTCGACACCCAGGTTTGGATTGCCGGGAGAAAAGCCGTTGTTGTATGCGAAGTTCATATTGCCCGTGCCGCCAAAAGCGGGTGCCGCATCAAAACTTGCTGGAGTACCTGTTTGATTTGCAGTATTTCCTATAGCAGCGCTGCTCAATACCCCCACACCGCCATAGCGGATGCCATCGGCGTAAAAATTATTAGAGCTGTTACCTTCATTAAAAGCGATGGCAAAATCAGCGTCCATATCCAATGTAACCCCGTCGAGGCCGCTTCCGTTAAAACACCCGGCTGCGCCGGCATTGGTGGGGTTTAGAGTCCCGACACCCCTGCCTCCGTAGCCGGAAAAATTCAAAAACAGAACTATACTATTGTTGGAATTAAGCTCACCGGTAATGCCAATATAAAGTGTGGTATTGTCTGTATAAAACCGGATGGCACCGATGTCATTTTCATCACCATAACTATTTCGGCCAGAGGTGAAGGTTCCTACAGTCGTGTAGGCTGCATCGGAAAGGTCGCCATCTATCGTAGGCTGTGCAGCCAGAAAAACGGAAGACAGGCAGAAAAACAAGGCAAAGTAAAGTCGCTGTTTCATAAGTTTAAATGAGTTTTGTGAAGGAATAAGGTTTAAAAGAAGCTAAATCAACGGGAAGACTTTACTTAGGCCTGTAAAATTAATTTAATTAAATAGTTTTAAGATTATCTCGCCAACTGTATTTTTAGCACTAATTTGCAGCGTTAATCCTGTCTTGTTACCAGTCATTCCTTAGCGCTTGTTGGGGTTTACCAACCTGTTCTAACCTACTTCCCAAATCAACTAAACGGAAGGCAATATGATCGGGGTGTGTCATACACAATCCCTTAATTGACTGGCAATCTTTCAAAAACATCGGTTTATGAATCTTTTGAGATGGGCTTTCCGGGCAAGCCTGTGGTTTGGCTTGCTACTGCTATCTGCTTATAGCGTTCACGCACAGGATTTTATGATACAGGGCTGGTATTGGGATTACCCAAAAAACGGTTGCAACAGTTATAATGGCCAGTCGCTTGCAAGTGAGTTGACGGGCAAAGCGTCCGCGCTGAAAAACGCCGGATTCACCATGCTTTGGCTGCCACCGATGAGCAAGGCCAGTTTTGGCGATTGCAGCAATGGCTACGATCCGAAGGATTTGTACGACTACGGCCAGGTCGGTATGAACGGAAAAACCGGGCTGGGAACGGGTGCAGAAGTCAATGGCCTCATCAGCGCCCTGAATACCCAGGGTATCTTTGCCGTGGCCGATGTTGTCTACAATCACCGCGATGGCGGAGATTATGAAGACAATCCGGCCGTGCGTAGCTACGTCATGAATTTCCCTCCCGGAGGATGCATGGGCGGAGCGACCCCGTACCCCGTGAACGGAAAAGTGCGGTATCGGCTGCCTCTGGGAGGGAGCAGCAACAATGGCGCGGGGGACTATTATTTTAAATTCAGTTCCGCTTCCGGAAGTGGGGGATTTAATGGGCGGGAATATAAATTGTACTTCCGGACAGCCAATACGGTGCATAATCCATTGAGAATAGATGAAGTGGAACCGAACGGCGGAGCAGATTGTAATCCGGATGAACTCAACAACCAGATATACCTGGGCCGCGATATTTTCGCCTATCAGGAAATCGGCTCCTGCAACACCGACGAATTTTACCTTGCCCTGGGCGCCGGTGATTTCAATGCAGCCGGTGATTATTTGGAAATTTACATCGAAGAAGTAGGCGGCGGCGGTTCCGGCATTGACCAGCGTCCGTATGGCATTTGGTCGGGATCCCGCAGCATGGATATCATTGACGACCTGGCTTTGCAAACGCGAACTAACTACGCCGCTATGCCCAGCGGAGATGGCGCCATGAATTACCTGAATTTCAAACCCAATGGCGCCACTTTTACCTGTATGACCGGCGACCAGGAGTATCCTTATTTTTTCTTCGATGTGGAGCAGGCGCACCCCACAACGCAAACTGCGTACAACGACTGGACGAAATGGCTCATGAACGACGTAGGGATCGGCGGCTTGCGCATGGATGCGGTCAAGCATTTTCCCGCCTCTTTTGTAGGGCAGTTGATCAATGCACTTTACAGCAATAACCCCAGCATTCAACCTGCTATGGTGGTTGGGGAACATTTCACTTCCAATGCAGGCACCTTGGCCGGATGGGTAAACGAGGTGAATTCTTATTTGAGCCAACCCATTAAAGAGGTCATCAAAGTGAGGGCTTTCGATTTTGACCTGCGCGATAATTTGCGAACCGCTTGTGAAAGTTTCGGATACGATGTGCGGAATATCTTCAATTCCGGGATGCGGCACGGCGGCGGCGCCAGCGCCTTTTCGGTGGTGACGATGGTCAATAACCACGATTTTCGGTACGAGGATGTCTATCACAATGTGAATCCAATGCTGAGCTACGCTTATATCCTCACCAACAACCAGGTCGGTTTGCCCTGCGTTTTTTATCCGGATTACTACGGCGCTACCATCAAAATGGACAACGGAAATACGCTGGTGGTACCCCCGCTGCAAAGTGAAATCAACGCTTTGATCAGCGTGCACAAAGACTATATTTTCGGCGCCAACGAATACGATTACCTGAGCAAGTTTTCAACGAATTATCATCAAAGTTTTACCAGCGGCGGGGCCTCTACCACGCTTTTTTACCAACTTATCAACACCTCCACCGGACGCAATGTGCTGGTTGCCATCAATTTTGCCGGCGAGACGCTGACGGCTTCGCATGGGGTGAATACGACCAGTGCCGGGTTGAGCAATGGCGACGAACTCCTCAAAGTAGCCGGGTCACCCGGCGCCAGTGCCAGCCTTGGCGTGGTCAACGGGCGGGTGAACCTGACCGTGCCTGCGTTTGGATATGCCGTCTGGACCGGGATGAGCGCGCTCCCGCTTGACTTGCTCACTTTTGAAGCAACACAACAGGGGCAACAGGTTGCCCTGAACTGGACGGCCGCAAATGAGGTTGATTTTTCGGGCTACGAAGTGCAGCGTTCTTTAGATGGCCGGCAATTTGAAAAAATCGGCTGGGTCGCCGCACAGGGAACACCTGACGGAGCAACGCATAGGTATATGTTTTTGGATAAAAATCCGGTATTCAACAAACCGCTCTACTATCGGTTGCGCATGATTGACCTCGATGGCACGGTTGAATTTTCGCCGCTGCGTTCCATTACCCTGAAAAATGATCGGGAAGTGGCCTTGTTTCCCAATCCGACAACCGGTAGTTTTTGGTTGAAATTTCAGCATCCGGCGCCTGAAAATACCCGGATAGAAGTGCGCGATGCCCTGGGGCGCCAGGTTCTATCAGAAGCGATGGAAGCAGGGGCCTTGCAAAAAGAAGTGGATATCGCAAACCAGCCATCCGGCATTTATTCAGTCCTGATTAGAACAGATGGGCAGGTAATGTGGAGTAAGTTTATCTCTAAAGCTTAGAGTAGTGGGGAGTTTCTCCATAAGTAGTGTCTGTCAATTTAGTCAGGTGTCTGTTCTTTAGAGTTCGAGAGCAAGGCATTTTCTGCCCCAAAAACGGGAGTTTACTCGCGTAAATGACCGATTTTGGGGCAGAAAATAACGCAGCTATCGGACTATAAAGACAGACACGCTTACAAATCGAGCAGTCCGTCCGGTAAATCCATGTGCAGCACGCACTGCTCCTCATCTGTGGTCACAATAAATTGCTCGTTGAGCGGAATCAGGATTTCGCGGCTGCGGTAAACCACAACGGCCATCATTTGCTGGGGCATTTCGATCACTTCGTCAATTTTTCCGACCAATCCGTGGGTGGCATCCTCTATGGTGTAACCTGTAAAGCGTTCATAACCAGGCGTTATGATGATTGTGCGGGCTTCATCGGGCAAAATGTCAGCGCTCCGAAGGTAAATATCCTTGTGGTGGAGCATTTGCGCGTCTTCGCGGCTGTTCAGGTCTTCCAATTTTACCAAAACGGCATTGCCAGCCCGAACGTCTTCCACAAAGTAGGGGAGGTGTTGCCCACGAATTTCCAGAAAAATGACTTCTGCATTCAAAAAATCTTCCCAGTATGCGTCTTCTACAAAGGCTTTCAGCTCGCCATTGAGTCCGTGCGCTTTTCCAATCCGGCCTATTTTGACCATAGCATCCATAAAAACTTTCGGTTTATTCCCAGCGAAGCAGCCGCTGGCGCAGGATAAATCCTTTTTCTGCTTTTTGCCCCCAATCAATGGTGGCGCAAACGCCAAAATCACCGTTGCAACAGACCGCGCATTGGGTGTCTAAAATTTGCAATTCCCGGTAAACCAATCCAATATTTTTGGCATAATGCTCTTTGCCTTGCCTGTATTCGACCAAATTTTCGCTGTCGGCCAATTGAATCGAGCAAACCGAATCCAATAAAAGGTCGCCAACCTGGAGGGGATCTGCTAAGGAAAGGATGCGGTAATCCCAATCCACAAACATCTCAATTTGCTCGCCGGCGACTTCTACGGCCGTTCGGGTTGAAAAGAAGGCGTTTCCGTCCCAGGTTTTATTGGCTTGTAAAGGAAATGTCATTTTGATGAACCGCAAATTTTCTTCCGTTCGGTAAGCCTGCTGTTTGCTGCGGGCAGCGGCGTAAACTTTGCCGACTTGCCAGGGCAGGCTCTCCGACTGGCGTTGAGCGCGTTCGATCCGGTACCACGTCAGGCCATCCTGACCCGGAAAAGAATCGGTGATGGATTCCCGGATGAACCACGAATTCGTATCTGTCTGCGTTCCGTTCAAAGCGGGGTCAAAAAGGATAGAATCCACTGCAAACTCGCGGATTTGGCCAACTTGCAGGGGGTAATATTCATACCCAAAATTCAGGTCTAAAGATTCCGTCTCTTTTATGTCGCAGGCGTAAAACACCGATATCACAGCCGTCAGCAACAGGAGGTTCAGAAGCCACGAAGGCCGGGAGCGGGAACAACGCCTCATGATAAACCTGAATTAAGACTGCCATAGATAATTCCACCGCCAACCACGTCGTCGTTTTCATAAAAAACGGCAGATTGCCCGGGCGCGACGCCTTTTACGTTGGCATCGAATTCCACGCGGATCTTGCCCTGATCGTTGTACAAACGTCCGATCGCGCCGGCGTCTTTGTAGCGGATTTTGGCGACCACTTCCATGCCGTCTTCAATCGTAGCGTATTTCATCAAATTAGGTTGCCCTACGTTCATGCCATTCCGGATGAGTTCTTCCTCCAAGCCCAAAACGACCGTATTGGAATCCGGGCGGATTTCCGTTACAAACATGGGGTGTCCGAATGCAACGCCCAGGCCTTTTCGCTGACCGATGGTATAAAAAGGATACCCCTGGTGTTTGCCGATGATTTCCCCGTTGGTGTTAACGAAATCGCCGCCAGCCACCTGTGCTTCTAATTCCGGAATGCGGTGTTTCAGAAAACTGCGGTAGTCGTTGTCGGGAACAAAGCAAATTTCGTAGCTCTCCGCTTTTTTGGAAAGCTCTTCGTAGCCAAAATCGAATGCAAATTGCCGCACTTCGGGTTTCGTATACCGCCCCAATGGAAAACGACTGCGGCGCAGGCATTCCTGGCTCAGCCCCCAAAGCACATAAGACTGGTCTTTGTTCAAATCCGCTGACTTGCTGATGAAATGGCGGCCATTTGCTTCGTTGATGATTGCGTAGTGGCCGGTGGCGATAAACTCGCAATCCAGCGCATCGGCGCGTTTCAGCAGCGCGTTCCACTTGATATGGGTATTGCAGAGCACGCAGGGATTTGGCGTGCGGCCAGCCATATATTCATCTACAAAATTGTCAATAACATAATCGCCAAATTCTTCGCGGATATCAATAATAAAGTGGTGGAAGCCCATATTCACGGCTACTTCGCGGGCGTCATTGATGGAATCTAAGCTGCAACACCCCGTTTCCTTTTTGGAACTCCCGGAATTGGCATAATCCCAGGTCTTCATGGTGATGCCAATGACTTCATACCCCTCTTCGTGCAGCATCATGGCGGTCACTGTGCTGTCTATACCACCGCTCATCGCTACCAAAACCTTGCCGAGCTTACTCATAAAAACGGAGTTTATCTTAAAATGATCGCCTTTTTGCGCTGCGAAGACTCGCGGTTCAATCAGACTTGTGTGCAAAAGTACAAAATGCAACGCCTTTTGGTTCACCCCCAAATGAAACTGTTCAAAAAGCGCTGAACAATGAAGAAGCGCTTTGGGGCGTTAGTGGACTTATCAAATCTATTGTCCGGACGCCTAATTAACGCTATCTTTGGGCGCTTGGTTAATTCATTAAAGCACAGATAACATGAGAAACCGATTCAAAATGTTTGCTCTTTTATTGTTTACTGCCATCGGTTCGGCAGCAATTGCACAGGATTCCGAAACGGGCATCGCTTCTTATTACGGAGACGAATTTCAGGGCCGCCGGACTGCCTATGGCGATACGTATGACAAAAGCAAGCTCACTGCTGCACATAAACGGCATCCTTATGGAACCATGATCCGGGTTACTCGGCTCGACAACAAAAAATCTGTTGTCGTCAAAGTAACCGACAAAGGTCCTTACATCAAAGGCCGGGTGATTGACCTTTCCAAAAAAGCTGCGGAGAAGTTGGGATTGATTAGCGATGGTACCGCTGAAGTGGAAGTCGTTGTGGTGAAAAGGGTCACGAAAGAAGACGAGCCGCCGGTAGAACTTCCTGCTGAAAAAGAGGCCCTTGCTGAAAAAGAGCCGGCTAAAGAGTCGAAATCCGAACAACCTGCTGAATATAGCTTTGAGGCAGATAGTAATCCCGCAGAAAAAGAAACGACGGCTTCCAAAACAACTGTGGCTGAAGCAAAAAAAAGCGCTGCGGTGAAGGAAGAAAAACCGGTTGCCAAAACGGAGAAAACTGCCGCGACAAAAGAAACAAAAGCAACTGCAAAAGCAACCAAAGCGGAGCTGACTGAAAAGTCCAAAGCCTCGACTTCCCGTGGTAAATTGGTCGGTAAAGACTACACACAATACGGCTTGTATAAAATCGTACTGGAACGTCCTTCCCAAAAAGGCTACGGGGTTCAGGTCGCCTCGCTGAGCAACTACGAAAATGTACTTAAACAAGTGGCTGACCTTCAGGCCAAATGGTTCGACAATATCTTAGTAAGCGTTGAAAAAGGAACGCCCAATAACCTGTACAAAATCATTCTCGGCCCTTTTGAAACGGAAAGCGCAGCGAAGAATTACGTCGCGAACATCAAAAAGAAGCAGAAAGTCACGGGGTTTGTCGTGAACCTTTCGGAGATAAAGTATTAAAAAACAAGGGTAAAGGATGACAAGGTTAAAGGATAAAGTAGAAAGGATAAAGTAGGGGTTGCGAAACATAATCAAAATTACGTATCCTCCTCCTTTAACCTTTCTACTTTTCACTTTAACCTTTACAATCACTTCACCGTAACCTTCCCGTCAACCCCGACAAGCTTTACCAATTGGCTTTGGAAGTTTACCGCTTCAAAAGGCGTTGGTTGATCCACAAAATTGATGGAAGAAAACTGGCCGGATTTGCCTTTTACGGTATAACAGATTTGATAAATAGAGCTGCCATCTGCTACCGTGATGCCTTGCAGCGAATTTTCAATCCACATGGCGGTCAGTAAGCCATCCCGGGCATGATTGACCCCGAAATTAGTGCCGTCCATGTACGGTAATTTGTAGTTTTTCAACTCTTTAAATTCCAGCACATTTTTATCCCAGCGAACAGAATACTGCATAGACAGCAATTGCTGGCAGCCTGCTACCGTAATATCTATGCATACGTTTTCCCCTGTTGATGCGGCAACTTTTGGCGCCATCAGGGTCAGGTTGCCAACAGGGGCGGCGGGTTGGGAATTTTGAACTGGAACTGTCTCCGGAGCTTCGGCGGTTTGTTGTTTTTGTTGTTGTGCATCCGGGCGGTTTGCCGGTTCGTTGCCACAGCAGGTAAACAAGGCGCAAAGCGCTGCAAATAAAATTTTGTTGTTCATGACGATCAGGTAAAAATGATGAAACTCGCTCAAAGTTAGGAAATGGCGGGCATTTCCCGCAGGCAATAAACAATTCTGGCCGGGCGTTGCATTGAAGCGCCTGTATCTTTTTGTTCAGGATGCATTATCTTTGGTGTTATAACAAACGCAAATTCTATGAAACCAACTATGGCCTTCTTGAAATTTTTAGTTGTAGCCCTGCTCGCAACGGGTTGTGTGACGCAACAAAAATACAGTGAGCTGGAAGAATCGCTTACGTACTACAAAAAAGAATCGCAAGCCGTAGATTCGCTGAACAACGTGAATCAGGAACTTGACCGGGTCAACAAAGACCTGGAAGATCTGATCAAAGAAAAGACCTACGAAGTTGAGCAATTGACCGCAACGAACATCAACCTGAATAAGAGCTACAAGGAGATTTTGAATAATTACAATGGCTTAGTGGCGAAAGGGGATGAGGTGCTTGCCGTCAGCGCGTATGAAAAAACCAACCTGCAAAATCAATTGTCGGCACAGCAAAGCGACCTGGATCGCCAGCGCAAAACAGCCGCCACCATGGAATACGAGCTTTCGGAGCGCGAAGCCCGCATCAGCCAGTTAGAGTACAATTTTGACGGCACGCCGAAAGGATACGACTCCCAACAAAACGAACAGTCAAAAGTCACCGGATTTCTTTACAACAAGCGGGTGATGATTGCAGAGTTGAAACAAAAACTGCAAAGCGCTTTTCTGGGATACAACAGCGACAATATATCGGTGATTGATCGAAAAGACGGGAGCATTGCCGTCGTCTTTAGCGAAAGCCTGCTTTTTCCTTCGGGTAATGAACAGGTAGACATCAATGGCCGCCGCTCTTTGGTTCAACTGACCGACGTGATCAACCCCCGGATTGCCGAGTTGGACATCCGCATCGAAGGGCACGTCAATTCAGAAGCCATCGCAGAACGCAATTGGGATGTAAGTACGCTGCGAGCCGTTTCAGTAGCAAAGGTACTCACTGCTTATGGTGTTCCCCCGGAACGCATCATTGCAACAGGGCGGGCCGATTACGCTCCGGTAGCTTCGAATACCACACCACAGGGACGTGCTGCAAACCGCAGAACAGAAATCATCATCTCCCCGAACAACGAAGACCTCAATTTATTGCTATTAGGAAAATGATCATCACTTTCGGTTCACCAATTTCGGTTTCCAACTGATATGCGCTTCCTCTTTTTTCTGGTAGTAATCGCCATCATGCCTGCATACGCCGGCGCCCAGGTCTGCCTTTCGCAGGACTTGCTGAACGGGCAATTGCAGCAACAGCCTGTTGTTGCTGCAGACAGGGCGCGCATGGAAACTTTTACGCAAAACTGGATTGAAGAAAATGGCCACGGTACGCCAAGGGAATTAGCCATTATCCCCGTTGTGGTGCATGTGGTTTGGAGCACGGCTGCTGAAAATATTTCGGATGAGCAGATTATTTCCCAAATCGAAGTGCTGAACAAGGATTTCCGAAAAACGAATGCCGATTCTGAAAATGTCATGTATCCACCGTTTCGAAATGTCCGGGCAGATGCAGAAATTGAATTCCAGTTAGCAACGGTAGATCCGTTTGGAAATGCCACAACCGGAATCACGCGAACGCAAACAAATATACCGGAAATCGGCATTTTTCGGGTAAACGGAAAACGGGCGATCTGCTATGAAGAACTGGGCGGACACGATGTTTGGTGTTCCAACCATTACCTGAATATCTGGATTGGCGCTTTTCCACCCGGAATTGCCGGCGAAGCCAGTTTTCCCGGTCAGGATATCCCGGAAGAAGACGGGGTGCGCATTGCACCGCACCGGTTTGGCACCGTAGGAACGGCAACCGTACCTTATCATCTGGGCCGCACAGCTACGCACGAAATTGGCCACTATTTCAACCTGTACCACGTTTGGGGAAATTCGGGCAATGCTAACCCGGATTGCCTTTTCGACGACGAGGTTGCCGATACGCCGAAACAGACGGAGAATTATCTGAATCAATGCCCAACTTTTACACCGCCGTGGCAATCTTCCTGCATCGCAAATACACCGGATATGTTTTGCAACTACATGAATTACACCGACGACGCCTGCATGGTGATGTTCACCCAGGGACAAAAACTGCGGATGCGGGCAACGCTCGACAATTCCCGATCCGGATTGGTGTCTCAAAGTGGCGCTTGTCTTCCGGTATCAAATCAAAGCGATCCTATTGCGGAGGAGCGGATGAAACTGCTGCCTAATCCGGCGAACCAATTCGTTGTAATAGAAGGCTTAAGCACCGGGGCTACTATTCGGTGTTTTGGCGTAAATGGTGCGTTATGGCCTGTCTATCAGGAATTTGAAAATAAAATTCGCGTGGGGCATTTGCCTGTCGGCGCTTATTTTCTCCAAATTAAAAATGAACGAAATATGATTACTAAAATGCTTATTATTGCCCGTCTTTAAGCGCTTGTTCAGGGTTTCGTATGAACGAATTCCCGAATAAGCCCGAAGAGTATGGTCGTATTTTTCACTGACGAAATAATGGATACACGCTAACCCAATTCTGCAACTCATTCTACATTCAAAACCGTTGTCATGTTCAGAAGTATGCACTACCCCCGGGGGTTGAGGCTGTTTATGATGGTCTGTATTACATGTTCTTTTGCTTCTTGTGTCACTGATGTGAGAAAAATCAGATTAGAGGAATTGAATAAGGTGGTTGAAATCAGCAAAGGCCCTTGCTATGGCCGTTGCCCGGTTTTCACCCTTACCATTTACCAGGATGGCATTGCCAGTTACCTGGGCGAGCGCAATACAGACCGCATGGGCCTTTACGTCAAACGATTGGATAAAGAAGTCTTTGCCAATCTGGAAAAAGAGTTCAGGGAAGCCAATCTTTGGCAGTACCAGAATGTTTACAAAAGCCGTATCGCCGACCTTGCGAGCGTCACACTGACGTACTACGAAGAAGGCGATATCAAGGCGATTACCGGTAAGGAAGGTCGGCCTCAGGCAGTCCTGAAGTTGGAGCAAACGCTTGACCGTATTGCTGCAGGCGCCGATTGGATACTCAAGGAAGGCCCGCCGCCTGCTGATTTGCCGGAAGACGCCATCCCCAACGAATTGGTTGTTCAGTTGAACAATGGCGTCAATGCGTATGCCTGGACAGAAAAATACGCCAAGCAGGGGATGAAAGTGTTGAGAAGCCTGTCCAACGATGGCTACCACTGGCTCATTTCTTATGATACAGCTTTGAAGCCGCCTAAAGACATGATCGAATTGGTGCGCAAGGATTCCGGCGTTGTTGGCGCTGAATTCAACCGGAAAGGCGCTAATTAGTTCTTTAGAGTCCGATAGCTGCGTTATGTTTGGCCCCAAAATCGGTCATCCCGTCCCGTGGTCGGGACTCCCGTTTTCGGGGCCAAACATGCCTTGCTCTCGAACTCTAAAGAGCAGACACTCGACTTAGTGTTTGTCTTTAGAATAAAAAAGCCTTCCGGTTCTTGCAACCGGAAGGCTTTTTTATTAGCCATTATACTATCTGATTAATTTTTCCAGGGCAACGCATTGACTTTGCGGCCAATAGCTGTTCCAAGACGAACGCCTTCATCTGCGTCCATGCGAAAATGTACACCAAGTGGAACACGCGACCAGGCATTTTCGGCGCCCATGTCGTAGAAGCTGCTGAATGTGCGTGGTACACCTTCAAATTCAGTACGGTTTCTGTGGCAGTTGTCGGTCATTGAATAGCTGTAACCCCAAACACTTGCCAATGCTTCAGCGCCGGCAGCACCCATGGTAGAGTGACCGGATGGGTAAGCCGGGAAAGAAGGAGAAATGCCTTCCGCTCCACTAATCGGATCGTACAGGTTAGGTTCCCAACTTGGGTCAATTAGGCGCTGAATATAGCTTTCCGGGCGCTCAACGTTATAATAATACTTTGAGTGCCAACAGGCTACGGCAGCATCGTTGAGCGCCATACCCACTTTTGCATACGCTTCAATCGCTGTTTCCAAATTGCTGGATTCGTTTTTAATCACCTGGCTTGCAATGGCAATCCAGCGCGGGCCAGGGCTGAATGTCAGGTTCAGAAGGTCATCGCTCCAGAATTCGCCTACCCACTCATCAATATAAGAGAGTGTTGGCGTGTTTTGAGAGTAGACCTCAATGGCCTGAGAATATAGTTCGGAATTTGGTGATTCGCTGTAAGGAATCGGCGGTGCGCACAATCTGTCGCTGTCGTTGATCGCAAATCTTCTGGCCTGGCCCCAATAAGGGAACATCGGTTTGCCGGGCCCCGGAGTCGTCGCTACCCAATCACCAGGTTCATCGTAGTTGGCTTGCCAATCGTAAGTACCGAACGGATCGAGGTAAGCATCGTGTCCTACAGCATCCGTAGCGGACCAGTTCCATACGGCGTCTGCAACGCGCTCGCCGTGCTCCTTCGAGCGGGCGTATACTTCCGCTCCTGCTTCCTGCTCGTATTTCGAGTTCAAATGGCTGATCAAAGACAACATGCGTGCGTTGGCGTCAGCTTGTGGGTTCGGGAAGAAGCGCGGCATCATTCTGGTGTAAATGGCGTGAACAACCGTCGGCCAGTGGTACTCCTGTTTTGAATCTGCCTTGGGGATGACAAGGCCGGGATAGCGGCCTTCTAATGAGTTGTAATCTGGCATTCCATTAATGCAAGCTTCGTAAGCCGCCAGGCCAAGGTAAGCCAATGAACGGGGCGCAGGGCCCGGGCGATAACCCGCAGCGTAGCGCTCAATTTCGAGATAAACTTCATTCCACTCGTATGCGGCCTCAGCATCATAGCCAGCGACCAGATTAGTTCTGTCTAAATTATCATCTGAAAGCCTGTCCTGTTCGCAGGAAACAGCAATCAACATGATTGCAAACAAGCCCAAAATAGGGAGTAAAGATAACTTCTTGGAAACCATAGGATCAAGTTTTTGTCGGTTGAAAGAAATCATGTTAAAACTATTCGTGAATGAAAATCCGTAACTTAGATAACGATATGTCCCGAAGCATGGCTAACCCTGAAGTAATCGTTATTAATGCATTTGTTTACGAGGTTTATAATAGAAGGTTGCAACAGGAGAAGCAGAAATAAAAAGTTTTTTTTTAGGGTAATTAGAATCGGTCGTTGAGCGGAGTCGAAACGAAAAACGTCGTATAGGCATACATCCCGCTTGTACGGGGTGTATGCCTATAAACGATCAGGAAATAGATAGCGTAAAATAGTGCTTTTTAGTGAGGTATTAACGCTTCCAGGGCAAACGATTCACTGCCCGACCAGCGCGATAGCCTAAAAGCAGGCCCTGTTCGGAATCCATGCGGAAGTGAACTCCAATTGGAATACGGGAAAAAGCGTTTTCTTCCGCCATTTCATAAAAGGAATTGAACGTACGCGGCGTGCTGATGAAATCCGTCCGGCCTAAGTGGCAATTATCGGTCATGCTGTAAGAATAACCATAAATACTGCTCAATGCCTCCGCCGCTGCACCGCTAAAAGTGGCGTGGCCGGAAGGATAGGCTGGAAATGGAGGCGTATAAAACTCTGAACCATCCGGGCACATAATGCTATTCCAGTTGCTGTCGCCCATAACCTGGCGGATATAGTCAATCGGACGCAGGTAATTGAATCGGTATTTTTCATGCCAGGCAGCAATTCCTGCGTCGCCAATGGCCATCCCTACTTTTGCATAAGTCAACACAGCGGTGCCCAAGTCAACATTTTCGCGATCCACAACCTGATTGGCTACTGCGATCCAGCGACCGGCCGGGCTGAAGGTTTTAGCAGCACAGTCATCGCTCCAGAAGTCGGCGATCCACCGTTCTTCGTATTTCTGGCCAGCTTTGATCTGGTTGATGGTAATTTGTGTTTCTCTTGCCTGGAGGTAAATATCTGAATTCGGGTCCGTGCTGTAAGGCAGCGGATCTTTTATCCGCATCTCATCCGGAGAAATAGCAAAACGGCGCACGCTGCCCCAGTAGGGGAAAAGCGCCCTTGTGTAATCCGGATAAGTCGGCTGCCAGAGGCCCGGGCCGGTTGGCGGGACATAATCAGTAGGATGGGGGCGCTGGTAAGCTTCGTGGCCTGCAGCATCGGTTGCCGACCATGCAAAAACGGCATCAGCCACATTGCGACCATACTCCTGCGAGCGGTTGAAGACTTCCTGGGTAACCTGACCAATGAATTCATTGTTGAATTGTGTTTCCGTTACCTGAATTTTGGACACATACTCGAATGGCGCGGTAGGGAAAAAATGAGCCAAAATGCGTGCATAAGTGGCATTCAGCACCGTTGGCCAGTGGTATTCGGTGCCTCTTTCTGTTTTGGGTACCACTAATCCAGGGTATATATCTGCAATCGAGCGATATTCATCGGTCATACCATTGACCACCGATTCGTAGGCGGCAATGCCAATGTAGCCGATATTTCTGGCAGAAACCGGCGGACGATAGCCGGGGGTGTAGCGCTCCAAATCAAGCATAACCGTGTTCCAACTCAGCGCTACTTCATTATCGTAGGAAGTAGTGGATTGGAAAAAGGTATCCACTTCATCGTCGGTACACATGGTGATGCTCACCGCCATCAGGACGAAAGCACCAAATTTCCATAAGCTGCGTAAATTAATGGACATAGGATCAAGAATTTAAGGTCGTTAAAAAATTATGTGTGATGTCGTGAAAACAGATTATGTATTTGTGAAGAGGAAATTGAACCGCCGCGTATGGGCAATTAAATTTACCCAGTTTTGCAGGCTTCTTTTTGAGCGGTCTGCAACCGAATCAGGTATTTTCTACGCAACGCCGGCGTTTTCGTTTCAACGCGCAGCAGGAAATTTTTCATCTCGGTTTCCCAGCTATTGAATTCTTTTAGTAAGCCGCCAAATTGCAGCGTGATGACCGAATCTAAGCTGGCTGCCTGAGCGATAAGTTGTTTTGTTTTTGGTGTTAATGGTTTGTATTCCGGAAGCATTTTGATCAGGTGTTCCGTTTTAAGACCCAAAAAATTGGCTTTTGTACCGGGTTCAAGGTCAGAAGGCAATTCCTGTTCCATCGCTGTTACTGCAATGGCCCATACGGAGTCAATTTGTTGTTGCATCCCGGCTTTGTCGCAGACTGCTTTTCTGATGCGTTGTTCTAATTTTGTCGCTTCCTCCTCGAACTCAGAGGTTACATCATTTTGACAGCTTTGCAAGAGCAACATGCAAAAGAAAGCTAATAAGACAGGTTTGATCAGGAACAACATTCCGGGATAAATTTAAGCGCTAAGGTACTAAGATTAGGTTGTTTGGAAAAAAAAAACAGAAATTAATAACCCATTGAGTTTATTTTCAACCCTTTGGATTTAATCAGTCTTAATATCCCATACTTGCCGGTCAGGTGGCCGGCGCCGACTGCAAACAAGGTAGACTGCGAAGCTGCTAAGGTTTCAAGTCTGCTTGCCATCACTACATTTCGATCGTACAACAACAACCGTTTCAAGTTGCCCTGCCCTTTCACAGAAGCCCGATGCAACTGTGCGAGATTGCCCGAAGCATACCATTCGGCCATTTTTAAAGTTTGATACCGGTAGCGGGGGAAATTAACGGCGATTTGAACGAGATTTTTTACGTGGGCTTCAATGGGAATTTGTTTAACAACCGCTAACTGTTCCTCCAACGTTTCAATTCCGATTGTTTGTTTGCCTGATATTTTCGCCGTTTCCCACAGGTATTCATCTAAGGACAGCGGCATGTCTTTAGACAAAATCAGGGCCGATATGGTATTGACGAGCACAAAAGGATGTGTATTTTGAAAGGCATCCAACTGAATACCCAGTGTTTTACGCAGCATACCCCGGAGTTTTTGCCAGGTTTTTTCGGGCAAAACCTCCCGGACGGTATTGCCTATTGAAAGGTTCGCAAGCCAGTCAACATCTAAGGTTTCGCTGGTATCCAAATCATATTCGGTAGCTAATGCCTCACAGTTGCGGAGCACCGCTTCTACCTGTTCCGTCAATCCAAATGCTTTGCTGTCGCAGACATGCATTGTTCCAAACAAATAGGATTTTCCGGGAAAATCTTCCCGATGAAGACTCCATAGCAACGATTGTTTTTTACGCATAACTTTTTGGCAGCAGGGAAGGAAAAACAAACAGCCGCTTCTCGAAAAAATCGAAAAGCGGCTGCCGGGCTGGAAAAGCCTCAAAATCACTCATACCGGTAAGGCAGTACCTTGCTGTCTTTAACGGTAGAAAGTGTCATCAATGTTTTAAGTCGCTCAATCTCTTCAATTTGAGAGAGGGTCTTAAACAACAATTGTTCGTAAGTCGGGATGTCCTTACAGACAATCTTGATCAGAAAATCTGCTTCGCCGGTGATGATGTAGCATTCGGTAATCTCTTCAATTTCCTTGATTTTATCAAGAAAATTATTGAGTGCATTTTCCTTTTGCCAGGCAAGTGACACCAATACAAAGGTCTTGACGTTCAAGCCCATTGTTTGCGGATTGACCTTTGCATGGTAACTTTCCACAACGCCGGATTGCTCTAATTTCTTGACGCGCTCCAAAGTAGGAGCGGGAGAAAGACCGATCTTTTTTGATAAATCGAGGTTGGTAATTTTACTGTTGTCCTGAAGGATTCTCAGTATTTTAAGGTCAATTTTATCCAATTTATCTGACATAGGTTTGTCATTTACACTTTGAGGAAATAAAAAACGCTGGAAAGATATTACATTGAAAAATAAAAATCAAGAATTGAGGCAGAAAAGTAGTATAAAATTCTTCTCGGCGATTTTAAGCCACTTTTTTTACACAATCCGGGAGCAGAACCCGAAGGAAACCGGAGCAGCAGGGCTGTTCCGGTTTCGTGTAGTAAAATCTTATTCTGTTGACTTTATGGGAAGATGCCCATATTTTGGTAATCGTTGCTGATTTTGCTGATTGCGCTCACAAATGCAGCGGTGCGGAGGTCTTCAATTTCCTTTTTCTGCATTTTGACTTCGCGGATTTGCAAATAAGAGCTCACCATCGTTTCTTCCAGACCGGAACGCACCAGATCCACCTCTTCTGCGCCTCTGGCGATCAGGCGACGTTGTTCTTCTGATATTTCCCGGCCGGTATATTGGGCGACAAGGTCAACCAAGTTGTTGTAATTCTGTTGGTTAAAGCGCTTGTCCATGCGTCCGAAACGCATGTGGGAAAGGTTTTTCAGCCATTCGAAGTAGGAAACAGTTACCCCTCCGGCGTTCAGATAAACATCCGGGATGACTAATTTTCCTGCTTTATTCAGGATGGCTTCGGCTTCAAAGGTGGTTGGGCCGTTTGCGGCTTCTGCAATGATTTTGGCTTTGATCCGCCCGGCATTTTCGCCCGTGATCTGGCTTTCCAAAGCAGCCGGAATCAGAATATCGCATTCAAATTCCAATACGCTGCGGCGGTCTTTTTTGTCAAAAGCCTGTGCGCCGGGGAAACCCAGAATCGAGCCGGTTTCTTTTCTGAACTTGAGCAATTCGTGCACATCAATGCCGTCGGCTTTGTAAATAGCGCCTTCCACTTCTGAAACACCCACCAATACAGCGCCGCCCTCATCCTGAGCAATGCGTGCGGAGTGAGCGCCTACGTTACCAAGGCCCTGAACGACCATTGTTTTTCCGGCAATTCCGCGGGTTAGCCCCAATTTTTTCATGTCTTCGGCGATGTCGCAAGCTTCCCGGAGGCCGTAAAATACGCCGCGTCCGGTAGCTTCGTCCCGCCCGCGGATACCGTTTTGGTTAACCGGCTTACCGGTAACGCAGCCGGCAGAGTCAATCTCATCGCCTTTAAAGGTGCGGTAGGTATCGTAAATCCAGGCCATTTCACGGGCGCCTGTGCCGTAGTCAGGAGCCGGTACGTCAATAGACGGGCCGATAAAGTTGCGGCGGATCAACTCCGTCGTATAGCGACGGGTGATGCGCTCCAATTCTTCTTCTTCGTATTCCCAGGGGTTGATTTTTACACCACCTTTAGCGCCCCCGAAAGGAACGTCAACAATGGCGCATTTGTAACTCATCAGGGTGGCGAGGGCCATCACTTCTTCCTGATTTACATGGTTACTGTAGCGGATACCGCCTTTGGTTGGTGTGCGGTGGTGGCTGTGCTGGACCCGGTAGGCCTCAATTACGCGCACTTCACCTTTGATTTTTACCGGAAAATTAATTTGGTAAACCGCATTACAAACTTTGATCTGCTGAAGTAAACCGGCTGGCAGATCTAAATGCCGGGCAGCTTTATCAAAGTAGTCGGACACACTTTGATAAAAACTAGGAACTACTTGTGTCATGATCTTTAATTTGGTCCTCTAACCTGGTTAGTTTCCTGTCAAGGTAGATTAGAAAAAAAATAATCCCGATGAATACCATAGCAATCACCGCAACAACGACGTATATTTTTCCAATACTGCGCATAAAATCGGCACTTCCTGCGGATTGGGCGCAAAGGGGGAAAGCAAAAATAAAGGTCGCGAATACCGTGAGTACAATTCGATTCATTGGCCGATTATTGACGTGCCAAAAGTCGTTTATATTTTTCATTTAACGAAATATTATTTGGTAAATTTTAATGATTTTACCCCTTTTCAAGATTATTCGTCGTCATCCAGACGTGCCTGCAATGTTTCTATTCGGTAAGCGATTTTTGCAATCCAGATTCCAATGATCGTCCAGCCGATGATGGCGGGGTAAAAAACAAGGCGCATGGTGTTGTCTAAGTCTTCGCCGCCCAAAGCCGGGTTTCCTGAGGCGCCCGGATGCAGGCTCACCTGCGCCATCCGGGGAATTACATAAATTAAGGGGATCAATGCAGCAAAAGCGAAGAGGTTGTAAACGGCAGCCAACCGCGCCTTTTTTTCGGGTTCTTCAAAAGAAGCCCGAAGCACAAAATAAGCGCCGTAAATAAGCAGGGCAATCGCCGTCATGGTTTGCTTGATGTCCCAACTCCAATAATTGCCCCAGGTGTACTTTGCCCAGACTGCCCCGGTTGCTAACCCCAACAGCCCATACAGCATTCCTACGCTTGTGAAAGCATTGGCTTTCCGGTCGAGGTGTGCCTGTGGTTTGATCAGGTAGCGGGCGCTGTATACGACGGAATAAATGAACAGAAAAGCCATGGCAAACCACAACGAAACGTGGAAATAGGTGTTTCGGATGGTTTCATACAACAAGCTTCGGAATGGGAAATCGAAGCGATAATCGGCGTGTAAGTATTTTTTCAGGTCGTCCTTGAGCCATGATTTCAGCCCGGCTTGTACATTGACAGAATCCTGCGTAATCCGGATGGCGCCCGGCAGTAACGCAGCGCCGTCTTTTTGGCTGTCGGCAATCAGTGTAAATCCGGCAATGCGCTCATTTGTAGGCAAAAACTGTGGGATATCAAAGGTTGCGGTTATGGCGGTATCGCTGTGTACCCGGGTAATCAGACCGGATATCCATAAACTGGAATCGGTTGTTCCGTAGCTGCCTGTGCTATCCGGCTTCAGCCAAACGCTGAGTTCCGCCGAAGCTTGTTCAAAATGCGTGTTGTAGCCGTTGATGCGCACCTCCAGGGTTGAACCGCTTTGCGCTTTGCGCGGATGTACGGTTATGATTCCCGGGTGCAGGGGCGTTAGCATACCCACCGTTAATACATACAATAAGATAAGGACGCCGAGCGCTTTCCACCAGTGTTTTTTCATATTTCAGCACAGTTATTTATAGTAATTAGTGTCTGTCAATTAGTTTCGTGTCTGTTCTTTAGAGTCCGGTGGCTGAGCGGAGTCGAAGCCATCGGACTCTAAAGACAGACACGAATTAATCCCGCCACAAACTCGGGTACAACAAAATAGCCATACCGGCCAGTACCAAATCTATGGCAATCAAAATGTTGATATCTCTTTCGATGCCCACGCCGCCGGAGTTTTCCAGCGCATTGGCGGAAAGCCGAACTAAGGTTAGCAAAATCGGAATAGCAACAGGAAAACCCAGGATTGCAGTTAGCGTGGCATTGTTGTCTGCTTTCGCTGATATAGCAGAAATAAAGGTAAACGTGATGGACAACCCCGTACTGCCCAGCAGTAGCGCTAAGAAAAACAGCCTGTTGTTTTGAACGGGACTGCCCGCCATAAAGGCCAATGCAGCCCAGGTTAGAAGGTTGAGTGCAAACAACAAACCGGAGTTATAGATGATTTTTGAAACCAGCAAGGCGATGGGACTGGCAAGCTGATAGTAGTACAATTGCCGGCTGCCATTTTCCTGGACAAAACTTTTTACGATGGCATTGATGGAAGCGAAAAGTACAATGCTCCAGAACAGGGCATTCCAGGTTGTGGCTTCTACCTCAGCAAACGCAGCATAAATGATGAAAACAGCAGACAGGACGTACAACAGGATGCCACTGATGGCATACTTCATCCGCCATTCGAGCAAAAGCTCTTTTTTTAACAAGACCACAATTTCCCGGACTACCTGCATAGGCAAACAATAGCGGTTTAGTTGCCCGAAGATAGGCAAAAAGCAGGTTGGAAGAAAGCTTGTGGCGGAAAAATGACAAATATGTCACGAAAGGAGTCTCGTGGAGGGCTTAACTCCCTGAGACTCCCTTTACTTCGCGGAACTCCGTGTCACCTGGTTGGTTTACTGCGGCTGTATGTAACACACAAAACCCCCGATGCATAGAATACATCAAGGGTTTTGTTATGAGGCGACAACCAGATTTTGGAGAATCCGGTAAATGCACCCAGACAATTTTCGCTATAACTTATAGGTGCGCTTCGATCTTTTGTGAAAGCACTTGTTTGCTGGTCAGGCCAACCTGTTTTTCAACAACTTCACCATTTTTCAGGATCAGTACGGTAGGAATACTGCGGATGCCGTATTTCATTGAAATTTCGGGATTTTCATCCACATTTACCTTTCCAACCAAAGCTTTACCATCGTATTCACTTGAGAGTTCTTCGATGATCGGGCCAATTACGCGACAAGGGCCGCACCATTCTGCCCAGAAATCTATGACTTTGACGCCCTTACTTTCAAGGGCAGTTTCTTTGAAGTTTGAATCAGTGAACTGAAATGCCATCGTTTATTATTTTTACGAGTAATAGAATTTGATTACAGAAACAACATCAAGGCTGGTTTGGTTGTATTTTGCCCAATCTTTACCGTCAAGATCGAACAAAGATAAGCGTAAGTTTATTTTTATGTTATCCGCTGACGGACATATTGTAAACAGACCGATTCCATAACAGACGTGCTACATGTTCCAAAGTCACAAAAAACAGTTGATCTGGATTGCCCTCGGAGCCTTTGCCATTGCCTTGCGCCAACTGGCGGGCACACACCCGGAGTGGATTGAGCAGTATTACAGCCGCACCGTCTTTTTGGGTGTGCGCTGCCTGATAGACTATGGCTTGGCCTGGCTGCCATTCCCGCTTCTGTACGTATTTGTTCCCATAGCGTTGCTATGGATGGGGCTGGGGATACGTCGTTTTTTTTTAAAACGGGCTACACTGAAAGAAAAAATAGTGGCAGGAACCCTTTCTTTATTCGCCTTTGCCGGCGGCGTTGTTTTTTTCTTCATGTTGCTTTGGGGCTTCAACTATGGGCGGGTACCCGTTGAAGAGATGATGAAATTGGATCCGCACCCGCTCAATGTACAGGATTTGGAAAAAGAACTCCGGACAGAAACAGAAGCAATCATCGCATTGCGCAAGGCCGTCCCCGGTGCGCCGGATACGAGCGCGCTGATGGATTGGCATTTTCCCCGGGACATGGAGCAACAACTTCGGGAGGCGGTGGAAAATCAGTTGGCTTTTTACCAATATCCTACCCTTGGCCGGGTGAGGGGGCGCCTTGTATATCCGAAAGGCATTTTTTTACGGTTCAGCTCGGCTGGTTTGTATTTTCCCTTTACCGGAGAAGGCCACGCCGATGGCGGGCTGCACCCGCTGCAATTGCCCGCAGTGCTTGCCCATGAAATGGCGCATGGCTATGGGTTTGGCGATGAAGGCACCTGCAATTTTTGGGCTTACTTAGCTTGCGAAAGCAGTGAAAATCCCATACTTGCTTACTGTGGGCGCCTGACGCACTGGCGCACGTTAGCCATCCATTTTCGCCGCTACAAACCGGAGGAATACAAACGTTTGCGGGAGGCGCTCCCTGCGGGCATCTTAGCGGATATCCGGGCGATTAACCAAAATATCATGGAATACCCGGACATCATGCCCCGGTTCCGGGAGGCTGCTTATGAAGCTTACCTCAAATCACAGGGCATCAGTGAGGGCATTCAGAATTATGACCGGGTTGTGATGCTGGTGAAGGCATGGCGGGAGGGGAAGTAGATTTGAAAATTAGTGGATTTGAAAATTTGAAAATTTCTCCTCTTGCAAATCTTCAAATCTTCAAATAATCAAATTTTCAAATCAAATTTACCCGCCCGATTTTTTCGTTTTTGAATACCCTTCCTTCATCAGGAAGCCCATGACTTTATCGCGCATGTTGCCCTGGATGAGGATGAGGCCGTCTTTCACGGAGCCGCCGGTTCCGCACTTGGTTTTCAGCATTTTACCCAAAGCCTCCAGGGTTTCGTCACTTCCGATAAAGCCGGAAATGACGGTCACCTCTTTTCCGCCCCGCTGCTTGCGATCAATAGCTACCCGAAGGTTTTGTTTACCAGGTTCAATGTCGGCAGGCGCTTCGGTTTCTTCGCCTGCATTCCAGTCAAAATCAGGGTCGGTTGAAAAAATCAATCCATCCTTTCGGTTGTTTTTTTTGCTCATGTCAAGTGATATTTTCCGCTTGTTTATTGCCTGTCCATAAGTTCATGTCTGTTCTTTAGAGTTCGAGAGCAAGGCACGCTCAGCCCCAAAAACGGGAGTCCCGCCCGTCGGACGGGATGACCGATTTTGGGGCTGAGCGTAACGCAGCTATCGGGCTATAAAGACAGACATAGGTGCAAAAAAAAGGCCGCACATTAAAAATGTACGGCTACTAGCAATGATTATAATTCCACGAATATAAGCTTGTTACTGGTTTTCTTTTGGCGTTTCAAAGGGTTAACGATTTCGTTTTGGGGAATAGTATACTAACTATTGGTTATTAGTTACTGGTTATTGGGTGAGACCAATAACCAGTAACTAATAACGACTACCTACCGAAGTATTTCAACTTTTTTCGTCACCATACCGTTGTTGCTGCGAACGGTGAGGAAATAAAGGCCATTTTCCAAAGCGCTTACATCAATCATGGTGCGCTTACCGGCAACATTGGCCTGGAAAATCTGCTGCCCGGTAATATTGGACAAGGTGAGTTTTTCCATTTCAAAACCGCCATTCAGGTACACGTTCAGGAAGTTAGACGCCGGGTTGGGATATACTTTTACCTGATCTGCCGTGATGGCAATCGGTGTTTCTGTTTTCGGCTTAGGCACAATGTGCAGCGTGAAATCGCGCACCGGAATGCCGTAGGTCTGACCGGAGCCGCTCATGCCGGTCGCAAGACCCCCGGTAAAGTTGACGGTGATGCCTTCCTCTCCAGATTCGCGGAAGCCTTCGATGTCATCTACAACAATGAAACGAATTTTGCCAATTTCGCCATGACCACTTGCAGCCAGACCACTGGTGCGGGTATATCCTGCTTCGAGCAGCCCGGCTTGATTGTTCCGCGTCATGTGTAACACCGGAGAATTATACGTCAACCAACTGTTTGACTTAAACTCAATCCCTACACTTTCAGGTACAAATAAAAGCGGATTGTAAACAAACGGGAACGTAAAGCCATAAACGTTGTGCGCAGGGTTGCCCGAGTTGCCCAGCACCATATCCAATTCGATCAGGTCGCCGGGAGAAACAAAAATACTGCCTTGCAAAACGATTTCGTTTTCATAGTAGGGAACCCTTGTCGGGGTCAGAGAATGCGTCCGGCTATAATACATACTGATGGCCGTCGTATCCAATGCGGTAACTAAGCTGTCACCATCGGTATCTAAATGCTTTAAGTCTATGGCAGTAGGATCAAAAATATTCACCCAATTATCGGCGTATTGACCATACCAGGTTGCAAGTGTTGCATTGGGGCGTGGTTTTCCCACTTCACCCATGCTCAGACCCAGCGGAAGGAGGTCTTCCATGTTCACGACGCCGTCAAAGTTGGTATCGCCTGGCCAGACACAATCGCCGAAGCACATCGGCCCATCTCCGGCGCCAATATTCAGGATGTCCATTTCTACTTTTACCGACTTCTGGTAGGTGCAGTCGCCATCCGCGTTGGTCACACAATAGCGGACTTCAAATTCATCCGCGCCTTCATCCACGTTTTCATACGGAATGTAAAGGATGAGGTTGTAGCCGCTGATCTCCTGTCCATAGATGACCGTATCTACCTGGCCTTCAAGGAAAACAGCTTCGCCCAGATCGCCTTGATCGGTTATTTGAAATTGAAATTCCGAAATCGGGACACTGTAGCCAATAATCAGAGGCGTGCGCTTGGGCGTAGACATCTCAAACTTAGAGCGAGCCGGTTCAAAGTTGCTGACAAAAACCCGCACCGTAGCAATTTCCGGCGTACCGAGGCACATCGGTGTATTGCTGAGATAGGTAAACACATCTACACCCGAAAATCCGGGCGGAGGCGTATAGGTGACATTGCCGTTGCCTGCGTTTTGCAGGGAGCCAAATTGGGGGGTCCCAATATTTACACAACCGGCACTCGTGCCATTCAAGTCATTTTCTAAAACATTGAATTCGATGGTGCTGTAAGAAGTTGTACTGACGACGTCGTCGAAAGCGAAAGTATTGTCGGACAGGTTCAATACATTGATGCGAACTACTTTGGATTGCCCCTGGTAATTAAAGTTGAGATAATCCAACCCCGTGTAGTTCTGAGCAGGCGTATACAAAGGAATGCCATTAACAAGCGTATAAGTCCCATGTTGCGGGCCTGAGGACAGCGTATAAGAAGCAGGAATCAGGATATTCTGAGCCTTGTTTTTTGTCGTAAAAACATTCAGGGTGTCTGGCAACCCCGGGCCTACGACACTGATACTTACAATCCCGTTGTCGCAGGTACCCGCACCATCGCAGACGATGTAGTTCAGGTGCGCCAGTCCGGCAAAACCAGCAACCGGAATGAAGGTAATTGAATTGCTGCCCGACACAGTAGCAAGGCCGCTGTTGGCTAATGGAATGCCGTTAAGGATCAGAATGCCGTTGCTGCTAAAGTCGTTTGCAAGCACGTCAATGGTGATTGGGACGTCCGTCATGGTCGTTGCAAAATCGCGATTGGCAGTTACGTTTGCAGGCAAAACGGTGATAGAAAATTCGAGAAACCCGTAAGTAGAAGAAGCTGGCGGATTCGGCGTCCAGTAGGAAATCCTGATCAGGTCTGTTCCAATAAAATCCTGAGCAGGGGTGTAAGTCAGTGTGTAGTTGAATGCCGGAGATTCCGTCAACTGCCGGGTACCATGTTGCGGCTCAATGACAACATGCGGGTCGTTGGGCGAAGAAACAAACCCATACTGTATCGGGACATTCTTGTAGGTCGTCAGATGGACGACCTGCGCTCCGAGGGCAAAAGGCGCCCAGGCAAGCAGGAGAAGTAAGTAGAATCGGTTTTGTAACAATACATTCATGGATCGTGGATTTAAATCATTGCCTTTTGAAAATGGTCTTTGCCTTTGCTTTAGACAAAAATTTATACGTGGAATACGTGTTTTGGTTACCTAAGACGCCGGTGATGTTTTAGCATTAACGGTGCTTTAGCCAGGGTTTGTGGTGTTTGATTGTCTGCTTTTTTAAATATATGCATTTGAATATAAGGCATTTCTACGAATAAATTTGTCTGATTTGTGAAAAATCATACCTTTGTGTTAGCCATGCTTATAGTCGAAATGACATGCAATATTACCAAGTTAACGGCAATCTTGCAAGTGCTTCCGTCGAAAACATTTGATATTTTTTTTAAAAATGACTTTCGGAAGTGCGCCTTGGGGGGTAATTTGAGATGCAAAGCCATGGGGTGGTGTACAATGAATTGTTTTTTGCATGTATTTTGTTACAACTCTTTGATTTTTTACCTTGATTCTTGCAAACCAGAAAGCAAGTTTGAGGGCTTGGGTGAAAAAAAGCACCCTACGATCTAACAACTAAACAGTATGCAAAACAGCAAGCTCTATTCTATTCTTCAAAGCTTTGACAAGTATGAGCAGAATCGGTGCCGTAAGTACCTCCAATCGCCTTACTTCAACGTTAACCAAACCTTAGTTGATTTATACGACTTGCTTTTTGAAGATATCAATGGGAAGAGAAAAAAGCAGTACATGGAAAAGGAGGTGGTATGGAAAGATCTTGGCTTAAATTCAAAGTTTGATGATGTTAGATTCAGGAAGTATTTTTCAGACCTGCTAAAATTGATTGAGTCATTTATTGCACAAGAAGAGTTTGGAGCAGATAAGCTGCAAGAGACAATTTTTCTACTTAAAGCGTTAGGCAAAAAAAATGCACCTAAATTGCAGAATAGTACTTTACGTACTGCCAGAAGCCAGTCTGAGCAATCACCTTACAGAGACACACTGTTTTATTTGAACCAATATTTAATTGAACGCAACTTTTATGAGTTACTGGATTTTGAAACTAGACGGGGCGACAAATCTAATGTAGAAGATATTTCTAACAACTTAGATCTTTTTTATTTTAGTGAAAAAATTAGGATGGCTTGCGAAACACTAAGTCGAAAAAACTTAAAATTACACGATTATGAGCTTTCCTTTTCCAAGGAAGTAGTTGATTTAATTGAGAGCCAACCTCGCCTGATTGTTGAAAGCCCTGCTATTGCACTGTATTATCAAATTTTTTTAATTCTAACAAACCCTGAAAATGAAGAGTATTATTATAATTTAAAAACATTACTTGAAACGCACGCTAAATATTTTCCGCCTAAAGTTGCGATTGAAGAGTTATATACTTCTGCCCAGAATTACTGTGTAAAAAGAATAAATTTGGGGGATCAAAGATTTTTAGCTGAACTATTTGATTTGTTCAAGCTACTGATTGGTAATGGCCTGCTTATTGCGGATGGGCAAATCAGCCCTTGGTATTTTAGAAATATTATCGTTGTTGCACTTAGACTAGGCCATTATGACTGGGCTGAAGATTTTATTAATTCGTATAGTCAGTATTTACAGGATTCTCTTCGTGAAAATTCTATCTCTTTTAATCTTGCACAAATTTATTTTTACCAAAAAAAGTATGAAAGAGTAATTGAACAATTGCAAAACGTAGAATATGATGATATTACGTATAATTTAAACTCTAAAACCATGTTAATGGCTACTTTTTATGAATTAGATGATATTGATCCCTTATTTTCCCTAATGGAAAGTTTTAGAACATATCTGAATCGGCAAAAAAGCCTTCCACCAAGAAAAGTAAGAAACTACCTCAACTTAATTCGGTTTACCAAAAGGCTGGCTCGACTAATTCCTAAAGATCATGAAGCCATTAATAAGCTTAAGGAAGATGTTCTCAAGGAAAAAGGCGCAGTGAATGCCAACTGGCTCCTCGAAAAAATCGCAGAACTGGAATAAAATTGCAAAAACCCATGGCGCTCCTTCCTGTTTTAGTCATCAAATTTGGCACGAGTTTCATCCCGTACATTAGACTTGCTGCGACGGGAACCATCGCGGGCTGGAAATGGCTCTTTTTCGACCACTCTTCGCCTTTTTTTGTCACAGAACAGGGCTATGCTCCTTAATTTATATGTAACTTTGTACTTGTTTTGTACATCAGGAATCTTTCGATTCCTCCAATTCTAAGTCATGGAAGATTTTCGCGATTATATCAACATCAATCCAAACATTCGCTTTGGAAAACCCTGCATAGCTGGCACAAGAATATCAGTCAGTGATATTCTGGGATGGCTGGCATCTGATATGTCGTACGAAGATATCCTGGAAGATTTTCCGCAACTAAAACGCGAGCATATACGTGCTGCATTGGCTTTTGCTGCTGAGCGGAACAATGTAAAAATGCTGGCCTCTGCATGAAAATCCTAATTGATGCCAATCTTTCGTGGCGGTTAGTAAAACTATTGAATCCAGCTTTCTCCGATATAATACATGTCGAAAGAACAGGTTTGCCAATTCCCGCAGATGATACCCTAATCTGGGACTGGGCCAAGACAAATGACTATGTCATCGTCACCAACGATGAAGATTTTTTGAACTTTTCCATTCAAAAGGGTTACCCACCTAAAGTGATTCTGCTTCGCATGGGCAATCAGAGCACAAAAAATATTGCCGGTATCTTGCTGAAACACAAAGCAGATATTGAAAATATTACATCCGATCCCAATAGTGGAATTTTAGAGATATACTGACCGACACCTATCTTTGCAACCCATAACAGCAAAAACCATGGCGCTCCTTCCTGTCCTCGTCATCAAATTTGGCACAGCTTCCATCACCCACAGCAACGGAGAGCCAGACGAGTCCGTCGTCGCGGCCATTGCCCGGCAAGTGGCAGCTTTGCAGCAACACTATCGCATTGTATTGGTGTCTTCCGGGGCTGTTGGCGCAGGTAAAGGCGCGATTCGAAACTACAAAGGCACCCTGACGGAGCGGAAAGCAGCGGCCGCAGTCGGCAATCCGCTTTTGTTAAATATGTATTCCCGGTTTTTTAGCGAATACGGCATCCCCATTGCGCAAAGCCTTTGCGAACGCCAGCATTTTGCCAACCGGCGCCAGTTTTTGCAATTGAAAGAAACTTACCGGGAGCTTTGGGCCAATGGCATCATCCCGATCGCGAACGAAAACGATGTGGTCAGCAACTTAGAGCTGAAGTTTTCGGACAACGATGAACTCGCAACCCTCATCGCCGCCGGGTTTGACGCAGAAAGCCTGCTCATCAGCACTTCCGTAGGCGGATTGCTCGATGCGCAGGGACAAATCATTCCGGTGGTTCAAAATCTTGATCAAGAGGTCTTTGGCCTGGTACGGGAGGATAAATCGGCACTTGGCTTAGGCGGCATGTTGTCGAAACTCACTTATACCCGATTAGCTGCCCGCATGGGCATCCGCGTGGTGTTTTTTAATATTCGCACCCCGGAAGGAATCGCTAAGGCGCTGTCGGGGCAAACGGGAACCGTTTTTCTGGCACAATCCGCAGCGTTAAACGCCCGCCAAAAATGGTTGGCCAGCGGCAGCCTCATTGCAGGGCGACTGACGCTGGATGCCGGCGCCGTGAAAGCTGTTCAGGAACGCAAAAGCCTGCTGGCCGTTGGCGTGCGCCGGATCAAAGGCGAATTTGGAAAACGGGAGGTCATCGAATTATTGAATACCCAAAACGAAACAATCGCCATTGCGCGCGTGAAACACGACGCTGCAACCATTGCGGAAAACCTGAATACTCAAAATTTTGAAATCGCCCATGCAGACGATATCGTCCTCCTCTGAGGTGATGCTGGCACAATTAGAAGCCACACACCTTGCTTCCGTGCAAATCCGGCGCCTCAATCAAGCCCGGAAACAAAGCCTGTTGCAGCGCTTGGCGGCAACTTTAGAAAACGGTATGGAAGCCATCTTAACCGCCAACCGCCTCGACCTGTCGCGCATGGATCCTGCCGATCCCAAATACGATCGGTTGCTGCTGGATGTGCCCCGCCTGAATGCGCTGGCGCAAAGCATCCGGGACGTGGCGGCTTTGCCGGATCCATCCGGGGTAATTTTGTTAGAAAAAACTTTGCCCAATGGGCTGCATCTCCGCAAAATCAGCGTGCCGCTGGGCGTGGTCGGCATTATTTACGAATCGAGGCCGAATGTGACCCTCGACGTGACCGCGTTGTGTCTGCGCTCCGGCAATGCGGCGGTACTCCGGGGCGGCACCGATGCTTTTGAAACCAATTCGGTTATGGTGAACCTCATTCAGGACGTTTTGGAACAGGAGGGATTGAGCAGGGATTGCGTTGCCCTTTTGCCAACCGACCGCGACCTGGTAAAAACGATGTTGACGGCAACCCGCTATATAGACATCATCATTCCCCGCGGGTCTGAATCGCTCATTCGCTTTGTACGGGAACATTCGCGGGTACCCGTTATCGAAACCGGAGCAGGGGTTTGTCATACTTATGTACACGCTGAAGCCGATCTGGAAAAAGCGCGCGACATTGTGGTCAATGCCAAGGTATCGCGACCTTCGGTGTGTAACGCTTTGGATACCATTGTTGTAGATGCAGCCATAGCGCCGGTTTTTTTGCCGATGTTGTGTGCAGCATTTGAGCAGTGGAACGTGGAGGTATTTGCCGATGCTGCCAGTTTTTCGATCTTGCAGCAATCCGGATTTTCCCGGTTACAACAGGCCGAACCGGAGGATTTTGGCCGGGAGTTTTTGGATTATAAGTGTTCGGTTAAAACAGTAGAAAGTGCAGAAGAAGCCCTCGCTCATATTGGCCGGTATTCCTCCCGGCATTCTGAAGCCATTGTTTCCGAAAACCAGGCGGTTTGCCGTCATTTTCTGGACACCGTAGACGCTGCTGCCGTTTATGCCAATGCTTCTACCCGATTTACGGATGGCGGCATGTTCGGACTTGGCGCCGAAATTGGCATTTCCACGCAGAAACTCCACGCACGTGGCCCTTTTGCGTTGGAAAAATTGGTGACAGAAAAGTGGATCGTGGAAGGGGAGGGGCAGGTGCGGTGGTAGTGTAATAAGGTGCAAATTGCTTCTTGCACTTTGCATTTTGCCTCTTTACATACGAACGCACCGCCTACACCATGACAAATTTTGCTGCATCAAGCTCCCGTTCACCATCAAAGCGGTAGGCAACCAAGGGGCCTTCTTTCGCAACGCTGTAATCCAGACAACAGACATTGTGTCTGAACAGCATGGGCGTTCCGGAAAGCCAATAATGCCCAAAAAAGACCGGTTTCTCTGATTCGCCGTAATGCCACCCATTGTTCAATAAAGCCGGGTCTATGGGGGCTTCAGGCAAATTTTCTGTGCTTACGACGCTGTGGTGTTTGTAATTGGCACGTTCAGGATTTTCCCACCATTTGATGCGGATTGCGTTGCGGTTGGCGCCTTCTTTGTCCTGATAATGAAACCCATCCGGCAGGAATATTTCTTTCCCTTTGAGGGTTTCGTCTACCGCAAGGTGGAATGCAGTCCCTTTTTTGACCGAAAGGTAAATCAACTCATCCGTCAGGCAGTCATTTGATAATATATTTCTCAAAGTTTTGATGTGACGAGCATCCCAGCAGGCGTGTACCGCTCTGAACTGGTCTGTTTCATAGTACAAAGGCATGGACTTGAACCAGTCGAGGTAATCTTCGTATTCTTCCTGCCGGTTTTGAAACTGTTCGAGGGTGGCGTGGTGCTGGAGAATGTTTTTGATGAGGTGTTTGCGCAAGTGGCCTCCTTCGCTTTCCTGATAGTGGAAGCACAAGGCATTATACTCGTGGTTGCCCATGAGCGCAATGGCGTGGCCGTTTTCGACCATGCGTCGTACAATCTGAAGCGTTTCCCGGATTTTTGGGCCACGGTCAATATAATCGCCAACAAAAAGTACGGTTCTTTCCGGGTGTGCATAAACGCCGTGCTGTTGTGCATAACCAAGTTTCAGGAGTAAAGCGCTGAGTTTGTCGGCATAGCCGTGGATGTCTCCAATAACATCAATCATAGAAGCTCTAATTTGTTTTCAATGGCTCAAAGATAACGCAAAACAGGTATTATTCCGGGTACACTGAACACCGATGATTGTACCTTGGGAATAATACCTGTCTGGAATGCCTGCTCTTGGAGGATTATTGCTTCAGGATGATTTTGGTCACTATGCCTTTAGCAGTAGTCAACTGTACGGCGTAATATCCTGACGGTAACCCTTTCATATCCAGTTCGCTTGTTAATGTTTGGGGCGCAAAGAAGTCGGTTTTGACAACACGCCCGTTTGCATCCATAATTCTTATAGGAGTTGCTTCCTGGAATGGTTGGCTAAGCTTTACCTGAAGATTATCTGCCACAGGGTTAGGATAGAGCTGCAGTTCAAATACTTCATCGCCGAAAAATGGAGTCCCCAAAGGTGTCAATGTTTCCGCTGTTGTTGGATGCTGCTGATCCGGGGCATTAATGAACAATAGTCCGAGTAGATCCTCAAGCAGTCCAAATATCTGCAAGGTATTGATCTGGCCGGGTGTAGAGCCGCCGGGGAGTGCCCAGAGGAAATCCAAATATTGGAGGCCAATGCCGGTGAGTTGCAACGAACTTCCGGACAACAACTGTGTACCGATGTGTTGCGAAGTCATGCCGGCAGCCGGGCCGTTTGTTGCAGTAATAATAATGTTGAAAATCAGGCTTCTACCATAGCTGACAAACTGAGCAACAACACCATTGGGCTTCACCAAAGCCAAACCGCCGCCATTGCCGCCACCGCCCGCAGGCTGGCTGGATTGTTCTACATCGTACCAAATGGATCCGTGGCCGTTTTGCAGGTCGGGGATCGTTCCGCTGATTGGCCGGGTACTGGCAACTGTTCCGTTGGGTTTGTAAGCAACAATAGACCAACCGCTCATGTCGGTGTCCGCCGGGCCGGCAACTTCTGCGCCGCGTTGGGACGGGTTGCTCGCCCTGTAATTGACTTCATTGATAAATGGGTCAGTTGACTGTCCACGCGCTACGCTTGCAATTACCAATAAAAAGAAGGAGAAGATAAGACGCTTCATCATGGTCGTAACTTTTAAGAAATTCGTGAAATAAAAGGCTAGGATAAGCAAGTGCTTAATCGAAAAAATTGTGTGGAAGTAAACTGGAGAGACATTAGGAGGGGAATGTCATCTTTGTGGGTATAAGAGCATGTTCAAAATTCCATCAATCGGCTACAAGTGGGAAATTTTGTTTTATACTTCGTTAGATTTTTTCAACATAGCTGCTGGCTATGTCTGCAAAATCTGCCTCGTCTAAAACAAAATTTCTTCACTCTCGCTCGATCATGGAAATTTGAACATGCTCTAAGTAAAATGTCTGACAAAAATAAAAAGTTTTATTTTAAAAAGCAAGTCATACAGGGATATTAAAATAACTACTCACCTTTAAAAGCAGCGTTCTCGTTGAATCGAGGCTGGGTTTATTCATGGTTTGCGTGATGATGGAAGCTAATTTCTTAACATATTGGTCTCTTTTTGTCTCTAACCATTTTGAGGCATAGTAGAATCCATGCAACGCTAAATCGTTTTCCTGGTTAACCACTTTGCCGCTGGTAGACTTTTTGTAGCGCCGGTAACTGCGTTCCACCTTTTCAAAATCTTTGAGGCAAAAGCCGGCCATGATCATATTGGTATATATGGGGTCTATATAGGCATGGAATGGGATCTGTTGGTAAAAAAGCAACAGATTTTCTAAGACTTCAAAGCTTTCTTCGATTTCCTTGCGAGTGCCCAGCAGCAACAACCCGGAGTAAATGGTGGTCAAATTGATGTATCGAACCATATATTTTTCCTGCAGGAGCTTGTTTTCCAATAGCGCCATACACCGGTTTTTCAGGAAGTGAATCAGGTCTTTTTTTTCCGGTGGAAGCAGTTCAAGGTGGTCGGAGCGATAACTGGTGAAAAAATTGCTGACTAAATAGCTGGTTTGAATGCTGATGGAGTTGATTTCAGGCTGGTTGATAAAACTGTTCCAAAACAGGTCTTCGCCGCTTTGTTCCATGATGGCTTCGGCTTCTTCCAGCATTTTTTCCGTATCCAACTTTCGGGCAGAATAGTTTAATTTCAGGAAGCTGAGTTTTGGCCGGAGGTTATGTAAGTATGGGAAAATGATGTAGTCATTTTTGTTCAGCGTGTCTTCTATATCTACCAATTCACGGAAACAAACCTCTGTATAAAAAACCGGATCACGCGATAAATAAAGGAGGTAGTTGATGTTTAGCCGGGCCATGAGTTGAACAGCCTGGCTTTTGCTTTTGCTGTACGGCTGGAGGAATTCCTGTATTTCATTCGCGTTAGTAACTTGCTCCTTTCCCTTATCTTTTAACTGACTATAGACAAACAAGCTGATTTCGTTGAGGTCTTTCCTCAAGTCAATCAAATTTCCGATTTGCTCGTAGTACCCGGCAGCTTCTTTATGCGATTCAAAAAAAGCCTCCCGCTGAGCGATAAAACGGAGTACTTTGATAGAAGTGTCGTAATCTTCGATTTTTTCACTGACATCGAGGGTTATGTCGGCCAACAGGGTGGCGCTGCTCAACTTGCCCTGGTTGACAAGGTGCTGGATACGGGTAATATTGGGTTGTAAATAATTAGGGTAGTTTCTTGCAAGATAACTGGTTAGTTTGAACGTATAATGGCTTAACTGCCAAAGTTTATTAAGGTCTTTTTCACCGGAAGGAGGGTCTCCGTAAATACTCTTGTACAGTTTTTCCGTATCCTGTTCCACTTCTAAATCCCGGCTCAGCACATCCAGCAAAGCCAATGGATAATACGAGCGGGTACTCATGTTTTTAAGGTACTCCCGGAAGACCCCAAAGTGAAAATCGTCCAATAATTTGACTACTTTTTCGATCAGCAGCATAAGTGGAAGCGGTTTGGTTAAAGTCTATGGTTATTTTTTTTCTCATGATTGTGTCTAACTTAGATAAAGCGCCTGATGGTAGCCAAGCCCGCTACCTTTGTTTTGTAATCAGAGAAGAAGCACCAAAAACTGTATGCCATGATCAATTTACTGGATTTTCCTTACAACCTTATCGGGACATTAGATGAACCGATGTTCATGCCACTCCATCAAGTGCCTGACTCAAAGGAAGAAGTTTTAGAAAATCCGAAAACAGGAGTCATGCAGGTGCAAAATTTCACCCAGGAGGCAGGTTCAAGCGGGTGAATTTTTTCAAAGAAGCCCGAATTCAAGGCTTTGTACATAGTTCCAAAAATAAACTCGAAAGCGTGAAAGGCCCCTTAAAACTGCCAGCCCGGGAAAGCATTTGTTTTCCCGGGTTTTTTATTTTTAGTCCATAAGCTTCAAGATGGCTTGCTTCTGATTTTAGCACAAGCCAACGATTCCGCTTTTACTCATCTATGTAAAAATCGAGAACAAGCTCTTAAATAGCTTAAACAAAGATGCATGAAATTTTTATTTTGTGCAAATCGCTAAGCTTTGTATTTTTGTCCAGATTTACTAAGCGGGATTAGCTCAGTTGGTAGAGCGCTAGCTTCCCAAGCTGGAAGTCGCGAGTTCGAGTCTCGTATCCCGCTCTGATTTGTGTTTGTCTTTATAGTCCGATAGCTGCGTTATGCGGAAGCCCAAAATCGGTCATCCCGTCCGACGGGCGGGACTCCCGTTTTTGGGCTTCCACATGCCTTGCACTCGAACTCTAAAGAACAGACACAAGACAAAATGCCGATTGCGGCGTTATGCAAAGGCCTGTTCTATTTTTGAGTTAAAGGATGGAAAGTCCGCCAGCTATGCCAATATTCCTGGTAAGCGTTTAGTCTTTTAAGGTCTGGAATGGCCGTATCCAAAGAGACGCCAAGCAGATTATAGCGATTTGAACCGAACATCAGCGTATCCTGATTCCATTGAAATTTTTGGTTTTTATCGGGCCGTTCCAAAACGGCAAAACTTTTATTGTCATCTGCCAAAATAACTGCAAGCGGGCGGTTGTCAAGCGCATCATAAATGATTCGTTCTTTTTCTAAGGCATTCCAGTCGTAAGCTTTGCTCTCTTTTCCAATTGAAACGCCGACCACCCACGATTTATCCTGCCAGGAAAGGCTGTCCCGCCGCGTCAGTTTTCCTTTGCGCCTTCCCGCTTCATAATTACTCAGGCTGTCGTATTCCGCCTGGAAATTTTGATCCGCCTGCATGATCCGGCTGTCCGGATAAATCGAAAGCCATTGGCTCAAGGTCATTTGTGAGCTGCTGAATTCCGGCAAAACCTGCCCCTTCAGTTTGCCGGCAACTGCCTCCCCGGTTGCCTGCCGCCACCAGCTTTTGGTTGTTTTATCCTCAAACATTGCGTTGAAATGATCCATTCCCACCAATCGGAAGCTTTCCGGTTTTTCATTCACAACCGGCTCAAATACCCGACCTGTGCGACACACGGTGCAATACGTTACCATCAGCGGTTTGCCGGCGAGGGTATCGAGCACCTGGTGGTGGTAGGCGAGGTATTGGATCGGGTAGGCTTTCGCCTGGCCCTGGTATTCAATCCCAAGCACGAGGCGGCTGGTATCTACTTTGTTTTCTGGTGAAAGGTACATTCGCAGGTTTTGGGGTTGCAGAAACATGGCGTCCGCCGCCATATTAAAATTGGTCATGTAGACAACACCCAATAAGACAAGGATGCAAAGCGAGGATAATATTTTTGAACCTTTAAAAGCCTGTTTAAAGCCGGCAAGTATCATTGCCGCGAAGGCCAGCCGGAATCCCCAACGCCAGCTATGCAACAAATAAGCGAGGTCGAGGCTGTTCATCTCCTGACTGCCGGGCATCGGCATGATGAAATAGACGTTGGCTGCTTCAAACAGAATGAATCCTAAAACACCTAAATAAAATAGCTTTTTCATCGTCCTCTATTTGTTTAAATCAAAATGGAAATAGCCTTCTTCAGCCCGCAATAAGCCTTTTATTGAACCAATTGCTTTTCTTTTACCCTCAATGTTACCAGAAAACCGAGGAGGAAAACGAAGGAAAAGATCGTGAGCGCGTTGCCGTAACCACCCAAAAAATTGACTAACCAACCTACGAAAAATACGGCGGAGGCTGTAAATACCCTTCCGATATTGAAACAAAACCCGGTCGCGGTCGTGCGGATACGGGTGGGAAACAAGGCAGGGATGTAAGCATTTAAGACGCCCTGGCTCAATCCAAAAAACAAAGCGATCAAAGCGATTTCGATATAGCTGAAGATGCTGAGCCCTGTATTCAGTTGGAAGAGCGCCATGCTGAGGGCAAAAGTGGCGGCAAAACAAATCAAAGTGGTTTTTTTCATGCCCAGCAAATTGCTAACCCACCCTGAGATAAAGCCCCCCAGCAAGCCCCCGCCCGCAAAAAGCATCATGCTGATTCCCCGGGCTTGTTGTCCTTCGGAATCTTTAACAATCGTTTCAATCCAGGTAGGCAACCACGATAAAACCGCCCATAATCCGATGAGCATGGCGCCATAAATGATGCTGCCGTAAAGGAGGTCGTAAGCGTTTTCTTGTTGGAAAATGGAATTTTGCCTTTGCTGTGAGTTCGGTTGCGCTTCCCGATCCCGGTTCCACTTTTCACTTTCTTTAATAAAAAATTGGCCTGCTATTGCCAGGAGGATTGGGAATATTCCGCTCAAAAAACCGCTGCGCCAATCTGTAAAGTTGTAAGTAATGACGCCCGTTGAAAAAATACCGACTGGAAAAGTAATGAACAATATGCCGAGTGCTATGTTTCTTTTTTGATCCGTCCATTCTTCAGCGATGAGTATGGCGGTCGTAACCAAAATCCCTCCAACACCAAAACCGGTAAAAAAACGAAAAGCAACAACCAATAACCAACTTTGGCTGAACGATGTCAGCAAGGTAAATAAACCAATAAAAACAAGGGATGCCAACACGGCTTTTTTTCTCCCAAAATGATCGCAAAAATCCCCCAGTGACAAGCCGCCAAGCGTCATCCCAAACAGGAATACCGCGTTGATTACAGCGCTCACCTGCTCCATTTTTTCCTGGTCTGTATTGCCGATTAACGCTTTGACGACGTCGGGCAAATAGGAAGACATTAACGTAGCGGTTATTCCCCCAAAAACACCCCCCAGGAAACAAATGCCAAACAAGGCATAGAGATAAGTTGTGGGTTTGCTCCGATTTTCGGCGATGTCGGTCATGGTTCTTGCTTTTTTAAGAAGTCGTATCCCTGCTGCGGGCGGTGGTAGCCTTTCTCTTTAAGCCGTTCAGCCATGTCTGCGTAGTATTTCGGATCGCCTGGAGCAATGGTGGCCAAGCCGTCAACGTAGCGGTTGTAAAAACAAAAAAGCGCTGCGATCATCACCGTGTCGTGCAATTCCAGTTCGGTGGCACCGGCTGCTTTGGCGCGGTCAATCGCTTCCTGCGTCACATTTTTGCCGCTTTCCTGCACTTGCGAAGCAATGATCAGCAAAGCTTTTATTTTATCGCTTAAGGGTGCGGAAAAAACATCTTTTTTCATCAATGCGGCGGTTTCCTCCTCGCCGAGATAGGCATTGGCGGCAGCGGTGTGGGAAGTTGTGCAATAAACACACTCGTTCCGGTGCGAAACCAGGGAAGCAATCAATTCCCGCTCTGCTTCACTCAGGGAAGACGGGCCGCGCAATAGCAATTGGGTCAATTCCCGCAATGGCTCGGAGGCGTCTTTCCGGTATTCCAGCAAGCCCGTCACGCCGGGCAAATGCTCTTCTAAGGTAATGTATGGCATAGCTATTTACCCTGTTTTGCTGGTGATATTACCTAACACAGGCAGGGCAAGTTAGCATAAACTTACATATTGTACTTTAAAGACAGGTATTATTTGTTAACAACCAGCCTTGCAGATTTTCTAAGATTTACGGCTTCCACCAGACTTGGGGTCGGTTTTTGGAATGAAGGGCTCCAGCGTGGGTTGTTTATCCGGGCCGTTTTTGCCTTCGGATTTATAAGCTGATGTAGCTTTTCCTTTGCCCGCAGATTTGTCGGCCGGCGCCTTTTTATGGTTTTTACTTCCTTTGTCCTTGCTCATTTTTCTTGAATTTTATGGTAAATAAAAGGGCATAAAAAAGGCGGGCGTTAAGAGCTTGTTCGGAATTCCCAAACAGGCTCTAAGCCCGCCTTCTACTTGTTTAGAGTCAGTCTTTAATCCTTGTTGTCAACAGCTAAGTTGTTGAAAGCTTTTCCAAGCCCTTCCATATCGCTGTTAAACTCACGTTTGAACGTTTCCCAGTCGCTTTCGCTATTATTGCGGGCTTCCATTCTGGTTTTCATATCTTTGATTTTTTGCTCCAGATTTTCAACGTTTTTCGCGTAAATCGCATCCATTGTTTTTCCGGACTTTTTCATCTTTGCTTTCAATTCAACGATCCGGTCTTCATGTTCCTTGATTTTCATTTCGGCATCGCTTTTGAAAGCCTGCCATTCCTGCTCGTTTGCCGCTTCCTGAGCCGCTGCTGCTGCTTCTTGCTGCTCTTCCTGTAAGTCTTCCCGGGCGTCTATTACATCAGTCTGGGCGTCTTCTGATTTTTGTGCGGCTGACTGGCAGCCGGTCAAGGTTATTCCTGCCATTAGCGTAGCTGCAATGGCAAAAGTGAAAAGAGAATTTTTCATTTTGTGAAATTTTTAATGTTTAAAAAGTATTGTCAGGCGATTTTTGATTTCGGGTTAACGAATTAACCTGAACACAGGATTTTCAGAGGATCGCTAATTAGAGGGCGGCAATAATATCGTGTAATTCTTCTTTGGTTTTACCGAGTTTGATTTGAAGTTTTCCGAGCATTTCTTCTCTCTGCCCCTCTTTAAACAATAAATCATTGTCGGTTAGAACTGCAAATTTCTGCTTGAGCTTGCCTTTTTGCTCATTCCAGTTTCCTTTTACTTCTTTAGAGCTTGTTCGGGAATTCATCAACGGGCTGCGAGCGGCAAATTTTATTTTATACTACGTTGGATTTTTTCGCCGTAGCTGCCGGCTACGTCTGCAAAATCCGCCTTGTCTAAAACAAAATTTCCTCGCTCTCGCTCCGTCATGAAATCCCGAACAAGCTCTTAATATCCATTGCGCTTATTTTAAAATGTTAAAAACTTTTTACCATGCAAAGTTGCGTGTTTTCAGGCATCGAACGTTACACAATTCCGGTGAAGTGTTACATTATTTACACATTGGCCGCGTTTCCGCCAGCGCTCAATTACATTGCCCAAGCACAACCCAGATAATGATAAATACGACAACGGTACCAAGACATCCACCGCCTAATTTTGCCGCGCCGTAGCCTGAAAGCAAACCCCTGAATAAATTGTTCATGTTTGTTTGTTTTTATTAGTAATTAATCATTACCTGGCAAAGGTCAGGGTTTTAGCGTAGAAGCATATTATACAATTACCCTGAATAGTTATATCATTCACAGGTAACCACCAACACCAAAAAAAGAAGGCTGTCTAAAAGTAAATAGACAGCCTCTTTTAATTGAGTTAGTACACAATAAATAATGATTAAAACACTTACTTTCGTGGAATGATATCAATGATTACAGTGCGGTTGTAAAAGCGTTCTTCGGGGTACATGTTTTCAAACGGGGATAAAACCTGATCCTCGCCTGATCCCTGAACTTCGAATTTAACATCCTTTCTGCCTGCTTTTGCAAGGCCGGCTTCCAAAAGACCCTTTACATCATTGGCACGGGCCAGTGATAATTTTTGGTTGTAGGCTTCATCGCCGATTTGCCGGGCGTCCAAAGCACCATATTCACATTTGCGTCTTTTCTGACCGTCGTGCCGCTTTTGGTTTTACCAACCATCGTGACTTTATAATCCCCCTGGAGGCGAGTGCCCATGATGGTTTTACCGGGCATATTGTCGGAGCCACTGTTGGGTTGTTCAGACGGGAGGACGGGTTTATTCCTTCCTTCCACACTTATCCTGGAGCCGTCAATCCTGAACACATTGCCTAAGTATTCCTTGATGGAAGTTGCCATAGCTTTACCATCTTCGGGGCCTTTTTCCGATGATCCAACCAATGTAATGGTAGATGCCGGGTTTTTGCCAAGGCGGTCGCCGAGGATGTTCAGTACATTATAATAGACCACCATTTGGCGGGAAGAACGACCCGATAATTTTTTCGGAGCGAACACTTCCAATTGGTCTTCTTTGAAATCCTTTACCTGGTCTCTGCTTAGCAAAACATACCGGTCCGGAATTTCCTTTGACCCTAAGTCGAAAAACACATAGTTGCGCAGCGGGAAGGTTTCCCTCACCCGGCGATCAACCGGAATGTTTTTCGGAGAGTTGACGTAGAACCGAACATCCGGGTCTGCGATTTCCGGGGTTACAGGCGCCATCGTGTTTGTTGGGTTGATTAAGGTGCCGTATCCAAACTTAAGGGCTGCACCGCCTACAGTGGTCAGGTCAGATGGTAAATGTCCATACATAATCGGTTTGCAGGGCATTACCCGTTGCGTCTTTAACCGATGTGTTCACCCGGCCGGTGTAAGTTGTGTTGGGTAGGAGAGGAATGGAAGGCGTGAAAGAGGCTGTAACTCCGGAGTAGGTTATGATTCCGGCCACCGCGTTTGGGCCTTGTAAAGTGATGGCCGAGGCGGTTATCGTTGCAGGGTTCATTGCGCCGTTGAACGTTACCGTAATCACTTGATTGAGCGGCACGCCGGTGCTTAAATTATCAGGATTTGTAGCTACTACAACCGGACAAACTCCAAGGATTTCTTTATAGTCGTCTTTTTGGCATCCGACAATTAAAACAGCCGATAAGATCATCAGAACTGTTAATAGTTTAGTCTTTTTCAATGCTGGTAACTTTAATAGTGAAAGAATTTTCACGATACAAAGTTGAGGGCATTGAAGCAGAGAACTATTACACAATTGCTAATTACTATTACATTTTTCACAGGTTTACATCCGTTCCATATACCAGCTTAATTCCTGTTTGATTTTTTTATATTTAAATATTCTTGGAATAATTTTTTGCAGGCGAACGAAGGCCGTCTCACTTTTTACGACATAGTCAAAAGCTTTGTGGTGCATACAGTTAATTGCTACTTCAATTCTGTCCTGAGAAGACAGCATAATGACCGGAATGTCCCGGTTGAAAATTTTTATTTTATCTAAGGTTTCAATACCGTTCATTGCATTTTTATCAATGCCGTCGAGGTGGTAATCTAAAATGATCACGTCCGGCGAATGGGATAAATTTGCTACACAATATTCGCCCGTGGCAAAGGTTTCAATGTCAAAATCCTCGTGTTGGAGGAATTCAATTTTTAATAATTTTAAAAAAAGCGCATCGTCATCTACCAAAAAAAGCTTAATTTTTTGTGCATTCTTCATGATTTGGTGTTTTTAATCTTTTTAAACTCCTCTTTCAATTCCAGACAAGCCTGGGTGCAAACAGCTTCAATTTGAAGCACCAGGTCAGCTATGTCCCCAATTTGCTGCTGTGTCCGCGCATATTCCTGAATTTTTTTTGCCATACTTTCAAAATCCGAACTCATTCCCATGATGGAAAAAGATGGAATCATTTTGTGTACGGCAGCGTGCAAAGAATCCCAGTCCTGTTTTTGAAAACTTTGCTTCATGGCATTGATCAAAGGAGGGGTTTGCTCCAAATATATCCCAATCATTTCCAGCATCAATGCAGGATCAGACTTTGTGCGTTGGTTTAAATAATTCAGGTCAATATATTTTGATTTTCGATGCGGATCATTTTTAGCTGGAGCAATTCTATTGCTATGGATAGATTTTTTTATAAGCCCGACAATTTTGCTGAACAATATTCTTTCGTCAACCGGTTTTGCAATGTAATCATTCATACCTACTGCTTTGCATTTTGCTAAATCAACTGTAGTCACATCGGCGGTCAGTGCGATAATGGGGATGCTCGAATGCATCGTATTCCGGATGTATTCTGTCGCTTCAAACCCATTCATTTCGGGCATCTGCAAGTCCATCAGGATAATATCATAAGACTTGCGCGCTAATTTTTCGATGGCTATTTTTCCATTTTCAGCAATATCGCGTTCAAACCCAAAATCATCCAATAACGTTTTCATGAGTAATTGATTCAATGCCATGTCCTCGACAACCAATACTTTTATATTTTTTATTTCAGTGTCCAATGCGGTGATGGTTTCTTCGATTTCCGCCTCGGCGTTTGTTTTTTGAAAGCTGAGGATAAAGCTAAAGGTGGAACCTTTTTCGCTTTCGCTTTTCACCTGAACATGGCCGCCCTGTTGTTCTACCAATTGTTTGACGATGGCAAGCCCCAGACCTGTTCCGCCATAGATTCTTGCCGTTTCGCTGGAAGCCTGCTGGAATTTTTCAAAAATATGCCCAATTTTGTCTGCCGGAATTCCAATTCCGGAATCTGAAATGGAAAATTCAATCGTTGCCTGTGCGTCATTTTCATTCAGCAGAATGGCTTTTACCGTAATTTTGCCTTTTGTGGTAAACTTTACGGCGTTGCTCATTAAATTCAAAACGATTTGATGCAATCGAACCGGGTCGCCTACCAGAACTTCCGGAATTCGGTTGTCGTACTCTTTGACCAGCACCAGGTTTTTTTCCTGAATCTTTGTCTCAAATATGTGGAGCATGGCCGAAATAGACAGGGCCATTTTGAAAGGCATTTGTTCAAATGTCATTTTCCCGGCATCTACTTTGGCCAGGTCAAGAATGTCGTTGATCAGTACAATTAAGGCATCGCCACTCATTTTTATGGCGGTTAAATATTCCCTTTGTTTTGCCGATAACTCCGTTTTTAAAACCACTTTTGTGAATCCAATGATTGCATTCATCGGGGTTCGGATTTCATGGCTCATGTTCGACAAAAATTGTTGCTTGGATTTCACGGCATCTACTGCTGTTTGTGCAGCCAGTTCGGCTTTGCTTTGTGCTTCTTCAGCAATGAGTGTGGCTAACTCGGCAAAAACTTTTGCTTCGGTCAGTTCTTTTTCAATCCTTTTTTGCTCGGTAATTACCCTGGCTACAACGACAGCCCCAAGTACGTCTCCATTTGCACCTTTGTAAACAGAACCGTTAAACAAGACCTCCGTCAACGCCCCGTCTATCACCGTTAATGGATAGTTTTTTACAAACCCCTCGGTGAATACTTCCTGATAGACCTCGCGCGCTTTTTTGGGCTCCGTAAAATAAATGCCAAAATTACTGCCAATAAGCTCGTCGCGTGTTTTTCCGGTAATGTTCATCCATGCTTCGTTCATGTCCGTTATTTTACCTTCGGTACTGATGGTCACCAACGGATCAAGGCTGGCTTCAATCAAACTCCTTGCGTATCGCGATTCTTGTGCTTTTTTTTCCATTGCTATGCGTTTCCGATATCTTCAATCGGATTTCGTTTCTTATTCTTTAGTTGTTTGAAATGTGAAGGGGCGAGCCCGGTCATTTTTTTGAATTGATTGGAAAGGTGCGCAACGCTGCTGTAATTCATCTTCCACGCAATTTCGGTGATGTTTAATTCCCCGTAAATAATCAGTTCTTTGATGCGTTCAACTTTGTGCAGAATGACAAATTGCTCGATTGTAGTTCCCTGAACTTCCGAAAAAATATTAGCCAGATAGGTGTAGTTGTGTCCTAATTTTTTGCTTAAAAAATCAGAAAAATTAGTTTTAGCCTCAACATCTGTGTGATGGACCATTTCAATGATTGTTTTTTTTATTTTTTCAATCAACACCGCCCTTTTGTCGTCCATGAGCTCAAGCCCTGAGTCCTGTAAAGCAATTTTTAAAACAGTGCGCTGTTCAGGGGTAATATTTTCTTTGATGTCCACTTCGCCTAAATCCAATGTAACATAGTGCAGCCCAAGCTTGTCCAACGCTGCTTTCACCAGTATTTTACAGCGAGTCGAGACCATGTATTTGATGAAAAGCTTCAAGGTAGTAGGTTTTATGAAGTCCCTGGTGTTGTGTAAAGAGGCCTCTTGCCCCTTGCCCCTTGCCTGAGTAATTCCATAAATATAAGACATTACTGGCAAACGACGGGTACATTATGAGCTACATTTTGACGCCTCCTATAAACCCAATCCTGCCAGCCATCCCTTTTTTCATGCCAACTGTCAAACCGGTCTGCTCCCCCGGCCATGCCGACTTATTTTTGCCCGCAACAAGTCTTTCTGATCTTCATTCATAAACAAGAACACGTTGTCATGGAAAAAATGTTCATCCCTATTGTTTTCCTTTTTTCGGTATTTATTCCCGATTACGCCCATATTGCTGTTACTCAACGTCAGGAGGTTTTTTTATCCACCACTTCCTGTAGCATTACGAGTCTCACAATGGATGATGTAGGCTCTTGCGATAACAATGGTACTGCCGATCCTTTTGATGATTTTTTCACCGCAGATATATTGGTTGAATTCATTGATCCTCCCGCTACCGGGCAATTGCGGGTTGAACTTGGAGAAGATGCTATGGAAGGGGGCGGGGTTTTATCAGTGGATGTAGCTGATCTTGTAGGTCAAACAAGCCATACTTTTGAAGACATTCGAATCAAAGCGGATGGAGACCCCACTGAAATCCCCGTATCTTTTTCTGCAGAACCATTTTGCAGGGAAGTGATTTCCAATGGCCCTGCAGTGAGTAATTGCTCTGGTTCACTGCCTTGTGAGATTACCAATGTGGTCATTGATAATGTCAGTGTTTGTAATAACGCCGGCACGGGCGATCCTTCCGATGATTTTTTTACAGCACGGGTATCTGTCAGCTTTTTTAATCCCCCGGCAAGCGGTGATTTGCGTATAGAACCCGGTGGCGACGTCCTTCCCGGCGGCGGCGCTACCTCGGTGCCGGTTGGCAGCATGAGCAGTGAGTTTGGGCACAGTTTTACGGGTGTTCGGTTCAAAGCGGATGGAACGACTACTGTAGTGGAAGTAGAATTTACAGCCAACAATGCCTGTGTAAGAACGGCCACAGGCTCGGCCGTGAACAGTTGCTCGGCGCCCTTAGCCTGTGATATCAGCAGCGTTATCTTTTCAAATACAGGCCCCTGCGACAACAACGGTACAAGCGATCCTGCGGATGATTTTTTCACAGCAGACCTGACCGTAAATTTCACAAATCCCCCGGCTACAGGAAATTTACTTATTGAACCGGGAGGAGATGCCCTCCCCGGCGGTGGCGCCACCTCGGTTCCGATGGGCAGCTTAGTTGGCAACAGCCATACGTTTACCGGAGTACGCTTCAAGGCAGATGGAACCGTGACCGTTGCAGAAGTGGAGTTTAGTGCAAATACGGCTTGTATCCGAACAGGAACAGGGCCTACGGTACAACCATGTTCTGACCCGCCCTGTACCATTACGGTTAATTTTCTCGGGACGACTTCTCCTTGTGATAACAACGATACCCCCAATGACCCAAGCGATGATTTTTTTACCAAAGATGTTCAGGGAGTGTTTTTCAATCGCCCGCTCACGGGCAACCTGCAAATTGTGCCGGGAGGCGATGTTATCGGGATATATTCTGTTCCGGTGGGCGAAATCATTGGCAATTCACATATTTTCAATGATGTGAAGTTGAAAGCAGACGGTACGCCAACTGTCATTCAAATGAACTTTACAGACGACCCTGCTTGTATTGACGAAGGGACCGGCCCGGCAGTAGAGGGCGATTGTTGCGATCTGGTCATCACGAACGTTGTTGCAACGCCTGAAAGTTGCCCCAATGCCAGCGACGGCAGCATTACAGTGACGGCAACCACCAGCGCAGGCCCGCTGACTTATGCCATCTCCGGCCCGGTTAACCAAAGTAACAACACCGGCGTTTTCAGCGGTTTGCCCGATGGTAATTATGCCATCACGGTGACAGATGATGGCGCAGCAGGCAATTGTTCGGAAACTTCGTCGGCTTTTGTTGCTTCAGGTTTGGATCAAACCCCGCCCACTCCGGTTTGCCGCAATACAACCGTCACCCTTGATGCCACGGGGAATTATACCCTCACCACGGACGATGTACTCGACCTGGGGGCTTCTTCCGATAACTGCGGCACGGTGAACTTCGTTGGAAAATCACCAGGGGCGGTCAGTTGCGTGCAAGTTGGCCAAACGGTTCCGGTAAACGTAACCGTGAACGACGGAAACGGAAATACAGCGACTTGCACGGCGCAAATTACGGTACAGGAAGGCACAGCCCTGCCGGCAGGGTTCAGTGGGGACAATGTGGGCAACGCCAACGGCACGAGCATTTTTCAGCCTTGTTCCGGTCAGAAATTTACGCTGACCGCGAGCGGTTTTTCTACTTCTTCGACGGATGTACTCCGGCTTGCTTCGAGGCAATTGTGCGGCAACGGCGAAATCATTGCCCACGTAGCGAACATAAGCGGCGGCGGTTGGGCTGGCGTCACATTGCGCGAAACAACAGCGCCCGGTTCTAAAAAAGTGGGTTTAAAAACGCAGTTTTCCAGCAATATTCGCCGCGAGATCAGAACCACAACGAATGGCGGGGCTCATATCCTGAATTTCTTGCGTCCGCAGGATACCTGGTTTCGCTTGGTGCGCAGCGGCAGTAATTTTTCGGGTTTTACCTCTGTAAATGGGGTCAACTGGAATTTTGCTTTTTCCGCAACGGTGAGCATGAGCGGGTGCATCAGAGCAGGTTTATTTTCAGAAAGCATTAATGGGAACACGGTCACGACGGCAGTTTTTGATCAGGTGACCGTAACCGGGGCTACCGCTCCATTGGTAGCGCCTGAAACCGGGACAGTAGCGAGCTTCGAAATGCCGGATTTCCAAGCCTATCCCAACCCGACAACCGGGGAAGTGACGCTTAACCTGAACGCTTTTACAGACCGCAAGGTGCGCGTAGAGATCAGCAATCTACACGGACAAACCCTGAAAGTGCTGGAATTGAATTCGGTATACAATTCCACAGAACGACTTGATCTTTCGCAATTCGGGGAAGGAATGTACCTGATTGCGGTAAAATCAGAAGCATGGCCGGTGGTGGTGAAACGGATCGTGTTGATGGAAAAGTGAGTAAGGACGTAGGCGAAAGGCGAGTGGCGAAAGGCAAGTACGCAAAAGGCACAAATTCCGTTGAAATTCACGAAAATACGTCACTTCACGAAATTATTGCCTTTTGCTACTTGCATCTTGCACCTTATTACACAACCCCAGGTTGTATTTATATCCCTGCGACCTAATGCTTTACAATCCTAATCGTCGCCTGTGCTCCATTCGCCCGCAACCGAAGCGAGTATATGCCCGAGGGAAGCGCCGGCAGCGGCCAACTCCGGGCAGAACGGCCCAATGGCGCTGACCAGATTTCGGAAACGACCATGCGTCCTGTCAGATCGAACAAATCAGCAATCACCGTTGCACTTTGCGGCAAGTCTAAGCCAACGTTAATATCCTGGATAAATGGATTCGGAGCCACTTGTACCTGAAGTCCTGGCGCCGTAATTTCCCCCGCATCCGTCAGGTCGCGCAGGCCGTTGGCAAACCAGACGCCCCATTTTGCGCCGCTATTACCCGAAATAAAAACCGACGCGCCGCCGGAAGGGCTGATTTTGTCGGCAGCAAGCGGGATGATGGCAACCACATCGTCGTCATCGGTGGTTAGCGCATCAAAAATGAGCTGGCTGTCGTCGCTGGAATAATTTGGGTAACCGAGAATTGAATTTTCAAAAATATCCCCGACGTCGCCGCTTTCGTAGTTAACGCCCAGCACGAAGTTTTCATCGTTGAATTCATCTATGTAATCGAATGCGATAATATGGGGCGAGTTTTTGGAAAAAGTAGGATTGGCCACGCTGGTATTTTCCGGCAAGCCCGAAAATAATTTTGAAATGTATCCGTCGCCATAATCATCTGCAGCGTTGTTCCAAGCGCGGATGAAACCGATGTCCCAATATTCGATGGCCTGGTTGTTTGTATTGATTTCGTTCAGGGCATCGTACAGGACGTATTCGCCTGAAAAATCCCACTCAATCACATCGGCATACACCACATCACCGGTATTGACGTTTTCCGCGTAGGTTGGATTGTAAAGTTCGTACACCTCATTCGTGTTGGCGTTCAAGTCATAAATGTAAAGCAGGTTGTCATAATCGTCCGTGAGGGCGGCTAAGCGATTGCCATCTTTGGAAATGGCGGCATTGCGCCAGATGGGTTGCGCGCTGAGTGTTTGCACCTGGAAAGTCCCAACCGTCCAGTCAATGACAACAGCACGCAGCGTTTTGTTTTGTGCAACATATACGATGGCACTGCCGTCATCGGTGACCGTAGGCTTGCTGAAGGGGCCGATATTGGTCAACGGATCCGTGTCAATATCGCCGTTTGAATTAGCCAGACTGAGCTTGGATTGGTTGGTATTGGTATACACAATGTATTCCTCGCCAGGGTTAGCCTCGTAGTCTTGCTCGTAGTCGCCACCCTGGCCGGCGCCGATCCCAACAGCGGCAAAAGCATTGGCCGCCGCGGTCACCTGGGCTGAGTTTGCGCCGTGCAAATCGGTTGCTGCCTGGATGATGGCAATACGCAGATCAATGAACTGCGAAGAACGCCCCAGATAAGTGGTCAGCGCCCGGTAGTACACCTGCTCGGCAACATTTTTATTCACCGCCGTTGCAAACAGATGAAATGCCTTGTTGGTGATGCCACTGTTGATGTGCACGCCAGCGTTGTCGGCAGAACCGTTGTATTTTTCAGAGATATGGTCGGGTTGCCAACCCGGATCATTGAGCGAATTGCCGCCGTTGTTGGGGTTTGACATATCGCGCAGGGCGCCGGTCGGGAAGACAGCGGGATTCACCACGTCTTCACCCAATCTCCAGTCGTCGCGGTCAATCATAACGCCAAATACATCGGCATAAGACTCATTGATGGCGCCCGATTCGCCGTAATACTCTAAGTTCGCCGTATTTTGGATAACCCCGTGCGACATCTCGTGCCCGGCCACATCGAGCGATTTGGCCAAAGGAGAAGAAAAAGCCTGATCGCCGTTGCCATAAAACATCGCTGCGCCATTCCAGAAGGCATTGCCCATGGATGATCCATTGCTTTCGGCAACATTGATGAAGGAGACAATATTGCCGCCCTGCCCGTTGATGGAGTTTCTGTTAAAGGTGTTTTTAAAATATTCAAACGCTTTGCCCGCGTGGTAATGTGCAGATACCGACGTAGCATTGTTCCAGGTATTGTTGCCGGAAGTGACGTGGTTAGCGTTAAAATTGTCGTTTTCCGGCGAAGTATTGCCTGCATTTATGGTCCAGATCGTACCAACCGGATCATTTGGGAACACCGATTGACCGGAGTTGAACATACTGCGCGAAGCGTCAATCAGGAAATACGTACCATTGTGCAAATAGGTATTGATGGTGCGCACAACCCCGAATAAATCTGCTGCATTGGCGGTAGCAGGAGGCATAAGCGCTTCAGCTTCCGGCGCCTTTATTCCGGGGACCTCTTCGTGGGTTGCCTTGCAGGTATGCCCATGCAGTTGGCAAAGTTGGCTGAATTTGTGCAAGACTTTCCCTGTTTGGGCGTCCACAAAATATGCCCATCGGGCTGTCAGGTTGGGCACAATTTCGAGCGACCACACCAAATGCGGCTTTTTTTCATCATCGTACCAAATAACGAGGTCGGTGCTTTCCAGTGCGCCGATCCATTGCGACATTTCAGGACTTGGCGGACGCACGGTTGTTGTGAGCACCACGTCATCCCACGCTTTGCGCAAAGCAGCTTCCGGCGAGAATCCAGCCTGAAGGTTGTTCAGCGCAGGCGTTGTATACCAGCGGCCATTGAGCAAATAAGGCTGTTCGCCTTTGAAATGCAACAGGACTTCTGCACCGTGTATTTTGATGCCCTCGTGTACTTGTTGCAGCCGAACATGGGTATAGCCGTCCGCATTTTCCTCGATACGAATGATTTCAAACGCATCGGCAGGATTCTGAACGCCGATGATTTCCCGCAGGGCGTACAAATGGCCCAAACACCGGTTTTCCATCGCTGTTTTGCCGGGAATTTGCACTGTTTCAGCCGGCAATTCGCCCCGCACGGCAACAACCCTTCCTGAAACTAAATCGCGCTCGATTTCAATATTTTTTTGTTTCAATTGGAGCCGGGTCAGCGCCGGCAGGGGGCGGGGTGGTGCGACCTCCCGATCAAAAATCCTCCCTGCCGGTGCATCCGGACGCAAAGCCTGAATGGGCAAAATATCTTCCGGGTTATAATGATGCGTAGCCTTACGGGCATTTTCCTGAACTTCAGGTTTGATTTGTGCAAACAAAGCGCTTGAAGCGAAGCATATAAACAAAACGATTTGGACAATTCTCATGGTGTGATTTTTATGATGGCAAAACAGGGACGAATTATGCCGGTAAAAATACACTCCATAAACTCAAAAATGAAAGCCATATCCAAAAAACACCGTTTGCATTCCAAAAAGACTCATTCCGGCTAAGAACAAACCGGCCAGGATGAACAAAAAAGGCATATATACGGCCGCCCGCACAAAGCGGTTACGCCAGCCTAAATGGTGCATCAGCGGCAGTAAAGCAAAGGCAAAACAAAGACCGAAAAAAGAAACCTGGAACATAAAAATGCAAACCGTTCCAAACAATAAGGCAACGGCTATTTCAAAAGCCTGCACCGGTTTGGAATCAGGATGGCTGCGTTGCAGAAAACGTTTCCAGTCGCTGCGCAGGGTATTCCTCAGGCTTTGCTGCTCTGCAGGGCCGTTCGATTGCTGGGCATTGTCGCCGGTGACTAAAAAAATGGCCTTGCCGGAAATGAAATACGTGATGACACCCAGCGCAGATAAAGGCCCAAGTGCTGCGTAAAGCGCTGTGCTGTGACTGATAAATTTGAATAGCTTCAACGGTTGCCGCGCCAGTCCGATCAGAAAACACAAAACCGGAGCAAAGAAGGTCAGCAGGGTAATGAGGAAAAAATCAGTGCTGTAAATCGGGTCAAATCCATGCCCCATCGAATAAACAGGCATGGTAAACTCCATACCGCCCGTTACCCAGGTCAGGTCTTGCCTTTCGCCAAAAAACCAGGGCAACATCAGGTTAGCGTCAATCATAAAAAAGAAATAGAGAATGGTCAGCGGCAGGTTCAGGGTCGGGAACAGGATGTCTAATTTTTCAGTCCAACTGATATTTTTGGCGCGCAGTAACCAGCTCATTTTTAATTTCAGGAATTCGCAGGTGCCGCGGGTCCATTTTATATGGCGGATGCGAAAAGCACGCACCGTGTCCGGAAAATCTTCAAAACAAACAACATCCTCTACAAAACGACCACGGTAGCCTTTTTCGCGAATGTGGATGGCATAGCCAAGGTCTTCGCTTACTATTTCCGGAAAACCGCCGATTTCTTCCCAGCATTTGCGCCGCAGCAAAGCGCCGTGACCCAAAAACATGACAAACCCAAAGTCGTTCCGAAGCGGCTGGTACCATTTCCAGTGCAAATCAATCCCCACGCCAAGGTCTTTTGCCAGGGCGCTTTCCGAGTCGGGGTTGGCGCGGTGGTTGGCCTGCACAAAGCCACATTTCGGGTCGGCTTCCATCACCGGAACGAGTCTGCTGAGAAAATCGGTTGGCAAAATTTCATCGGCGTCGGCAATGGCGAAGTAAGGCTCCGCGACATAGTTTTCAAGCCCGTGGTTCATATTGCCGGCTTTGAAGGCACGCCGATCGGGCCTGCGAATGACCTTAACGCGGTAGCGAAAACGAGTGGCAAAACGGTCAATCCGAAGTTGAAATTCAGGATTGCTGCTGTCATCTAAAATGTAGACCGTAAAGTTGGGGTAGTCCTGCCGAACACAAGACAAGACACTTTCTTCCACAAAATCATTGCAGGTCGTATACAGGATCGCTACGGGCGGCGGGGGTTGGTTTTCGGGTAAACGAAGGTTTCCGATTCGACCACTGCGCTTCTTTTTAAACGCATAGCCCCAGGCAAACAGCACAACGGTTACGTTGAACAATCCGTACAACCAGGCAAAGTCAATAAACAAGACAAACAGCAACAGTGCCAGCCAGCTCCCCGTACTGTAGCTCATGTCCAATAAACTCCACAGCCGTGGCTGAAACCACCACATAGCGGCGCCCCACAAGGCAAAAACACTCAGGTAAAGCCAGGGTAAAGGTTTTTCGCGCTGCGGCGAAAGGGTTTCGGTAATTATTTGTGTGGGCGTTAACGCCGTTTTGAGTCGAATGTTTGCAGGAGCAAAGAATCCCTTGCTTTTCGTTTGTACCATGTTATTATTTGTTTTGGAGTCGCAGTGATGCGACTTTGTTAATTTTTAGATATAGCTCCGCCAGTGTACCGCTGAACGCTGTTCGGCGGTTGTCTTATACAACCTCTGTTTTGTGGTCAAAATAGAGTGGCGGTTAGTTTATTGGCTTTCGCCGAACTGGAGTTCGGCGGTACATCACCGGGGTTCTCCAAACCGGAAGCGCACGCCGATTGCAACGGTATTTAATTTGTCGAAGAAGCCGTTTTCGTAGCGGTAGGAAGCCATCAGCCAGATCGGTTTGCTGATGGGCGCAATGCCGACAAAGTAGGCGCCCGTCAATTTGCGCATCGTAGCTTCTGTTTCAATTTGTGCGCGGCCAGTGAGTACGCCAATATTGAGTTCGTAGCCTTTTCCGGGTAAAAGTTTCGTGTTCAGTGAAAACCGATGGTCGTATGAATAGGCATTCAGGCGGGTGAAAAAGAAACCAGGCTCCAATGCCAGCCAGTGGGTGACCGAAATTTGCGTGCCCGCAAAAACAACCCATTCCGATTGTGTGTTTTTGGCAAAAGCAGTCATCAGGCCGCCTTTCAGATGGAGCTTTTGCCCAACGGCATACGTTTGTTCTGCCCGAAGGGTATACTGCGTTGGTTGGGCTTCACCAAATTCGCGCATGCCAGCTTCTACGGTCGTCCCCGTTTTTTCATTCCAACTGTAAAAACCTCCGAGGTTGTACACGTTGCCGCGAACATTGCGACGCAACAGGTCAAGGTTGTCTACCGACAAGGATTTATCGAAACGAGCATAAACCCGTAAATCTTGCCTGAGTTGAAGGGCGACCTGCATCAACCGGAGGCCATCGGAGGTCGCATCGGCTACTTTGGAATAGCCACCCCAGATGTCTATTTCTGCAAATACCGGTTGCGTACGCAGGGAAGCCAATTCCTGATCCAATGCCGGGTTTTCCGGCGCCAGGTTTTTTGCAGCGCGGTAAGCCCGGGCAGCTTTCCCGGCTTTGTCAGACATTTTATGGGCCTGTGCTAATGCCAAACGGTATTCCGCGTTTTCCGGGGAGCGACGCACTAAACTTGAAAATTGCTGTGCTGCTTCATTGCTGTTACCTGACCATAAAGCAATGTACGCCAGCCCTTTCTGAGCCTCTTCGTCGGTTGGCGCCTCTTTTAGTACCAATTCAAACATTTCTTTCGCGCGGCCGTAGTCGCCACGCCAGGCATAAGCATAACCCAAGCTCAGGCGAGTTCCGGGGTTGCCGGGCTCAAGCTCCAGGGATTTTTTTAAAGCCTCAATGCTTTTTAATTGTTGACCATTCCAGGATTGGACCACCCCGAGTTCCCGCCAAATATTGGCATCGTTCGGGTAGGTGATCAACCAGGTTTCGTAAACGGCTGCTGCCTCGCCGAATTGCTTTGCTGCAATGAAGGGTTTGGCTGTTTCGATCGGGTTGGTTTGCGCTGAAAGCGCGGAGGCGCCAAGGAGGAAAAAAGCAGGGAGAAACAAAAGTTGTTTTAAAAATTTTAAGGCTTCCATGAGCGTTGTGTTTTAATGATGTTGCGAATCTACCGGCATCATATAGCACAAGCGAATAATTGTTACCGAGCGGGGAGAAATGGAACCTGAATGAGCAAAAAAATTTGTGCGCAGCGGTGGAGGGAGAACAAGGTATGTTTGCTCCTGAAAAAAGAAGAGCTGTTTGCCCATAGAGGACGAACAGCTCTTTTTTGTAAACCAGGGTGATTTTAGAAAATGGCACTATTATCCGAAATTTTTGAGTCTTGCGTGTCCTACGTGTCGGACACCTCCAAAGGTGTCCGACACGTAGGACACGCAAGACTCAAAAATCACTTCCCACCCCCCGGATCCACCACCACCCGGCGCACAATCCTGCGGTCATCCAACTGAATGACCACGGTATAAACGCCTGAACTTCCGGCGATTCGGGTGCGAAGCGGCTCCACCTCACCGGCAACAAGTCGCTCCTGAACCACGATTTCTCCAAGTACATTGAATATTTGCACCACGCCCGGTTTTCCGGCATGTACGTCCAGATCAATATTCAGTTCGCCGGTTGTCGGGTTGGGATAAAGCTGAACCTGATCGTCGCTTTCTGCAACCGGGAGTCGTTGGTTGAGATTTCCGGCTAACGGAGCCGGTGTTCCGGTCACGGATACCTGGTCGAATGTAGCAGTAGTGGTCGTCGGGTTGTTGATGCTCTCGGAGAAGATGCCGACATAAGCGCAACCCTCCATAATGATCGTTGCGGAAAAGGCAAAACTCCAGTTGACGCCATTTGGCGAAGTATAAGCCACAAAGTTATTTCCGGAGCGAGTCAACCGTAGCCAGATATGCTGGGGGCGTATTAAGTTCAGAATGGATGCAGCACCATTGGTTGTGGTTCTGATCTCGCGCCGGATATTAGTGGTCAACTGCGTTTTTAAGCCCACTTTTTTCGAGCCGGGCATCAGGGTTTCGCGGATCGTGATGCCGGCCCAGCCGCCGCCGCTGGCGGTCAGCACGCGGGCAGTGACTTCCGAATTGCCGCAAATCTCCTGGTAAGCCGTGTGTAGCACATCGCTGCTCGAAGTAGAGAAGCCGGTAGCGGTGAGTACAAAAGCGCCGTTATTGCCTGCACACGGTGAAAAGTTGCTACTGCCGTTGGCATTGCCCACATTGCTGCTACTCCAGCCCGAAGGCAGGGTGGTATCTTCATCCACAGTAATGGTGGCTGTACATTGCGCCGAGTTGCCGCAGTCGTCTTTTACCACCACCACGACATTGATGGTTTGATTCAGTTGTGCGCAGGTGACTGTGGCGGGGGTGATGCTGAACACCGAGACCGTGCCACAGTTATCCGTTGTTGCATTCATGTCCAGTACATCGGAAGCCTGGAGGGTGTAACTGCCACCGGCTCCGATGAAAACTGTATTGGTACGGCAAACCGGCGTCGGCGGGGTATTGTCCACCACGGTGATGGTTTGCACGCAAGTACTCATATCGCCGGTATTATCGGTCGCTTTCCAGGTTCGGGCGATGGTGTAATTGCCTGCGCAAGATCCGGGGGTAATGACATCGGTATAGCCCAGCGTTGGTGGCGGCGAACAATTGTCTGAAGCCGTGGCCATACCCGTATTGGCGGGCAACTGGGAGGCGTCGCAGGAAATGGTGATGGGGCCAGGGCAGGTAATCATCGGCGCCGCGTCGTTGTTGTTGATGGTTCCGGTTCCGCTAAGCGTGCTTCCGCCACCACTCAAAGTGACGTTACGGCTATTGGCATTCAGACTACTCAATTGCCCCGTAAACTGCTCGTTCGGCTCAATTTTGCAATCGCCATTGATCAGCACTATGACTTGTTTCGTCGTTTGCCCCGGTGTGAAGGTATGACTGCCGCTGTTGTTTTGATAATCCAGGTCAGCGGTAGTGGCCGTGCCATTCATCGTAGCGAAATTCACCACCACGTTTGCATCGGAAGGATTGTTCAGACTAAGGTCGAAGGTCATGTTCTGCGTACTGACATCGCCTTCGGTCACCGTCGGGCTGGTGATGGAAAGGATCGCCGAATCGTCGTTATTGATGGTTCCGATACCGAGATCGTCTAAAATGCTGCCATTCACCGGATTCGACAAACTGACTTCCACCATTTCGTCCAATTCCACCTTGGTGTCACCGTTCACCCGAACGATGATGGACGCTGTTGGGTCGCCGCCTGCCGTAAAGCTGATGGGAGAAGGGGTAATAAGGGTAAAATCGGCGTCGCCAAGCGTCGCGGTGCCGCCGGTGATTGAATATTCCACCGAGCAGTTGCTGAAGATATTGGAGCGGCTTACCGTGAAGACCAGGTCTGTGGTACCCATGTTGCCTTCATTGATCGCTACCGGATCGTCAATGGAGAATTGGGTCGTAACTACCCGGTAGTCTTCTACCTCACCGTCGGCGGCAGGACCGTCATAGGACAAGCCTCCCGTGCTGTTGAGGCGGAAACGGGCGAAAGGAGTGCCTCCAGCGGCAGTACAAGGAACATTGAATGTCAAAAAGTTATCTCCGAAAGCCAATGTCTCGTCGGAAAATATTTGTTCGCCTGCATCCGTAAAATTGCCGTTGAGGTTGAAATCAATCCAGGCGTTGAGCTCACCACCCATCGGCGCATTAACAGTGACCGAAGCCGTCTGGCAAGCGTTGACCGCACTGGTGAACGTGACCCCGTCTTCGTCGTCGTCTGTGTCGTTGTCATCGCCTTCGGCAGTGGCTGAGGGTTGGCCGTTGGGTTCTCCATCAAGGTTTGCGCCAAGCTGAAACCCAAGTACGGTCTGGTGCCGGGCGCCGTTGCTCGCCACTAAAGTAGGAAAGGTCGGGTCGGGCAGGTCGCCAAAATCCACCTCGTCGTTCAGGATCGTACCCGTTTGCGGTGAAAAGGAAATCAGGATATCCGAGTCATCTACCTGAAGCGACGACAAGACCGTCAGCGCTACTTCAAAAGTTTCATTGGCTTCTACCACGTTATCGCCGTTAACCAATATAGTGATGTCGTGAAACTCGTTTTCTGTGCCGGTAAACAGGAGGCTGTTGTCGTTGTCCATATAGTCCATATCAGCCAGCGTGGCTGTACCTTCATTGGTTACATAACCAATAGTGAAGCCGTCCTGTACGGGATTGCCCAGCGTAGCCCTGAACGTAAAGGGAGTAGTTCCTGTATTGCCTTCATTTTTGGAAGCGTCAAAGGCGGAAAGCGTCAGGATGGTCTGATCGTCATTCAGGATGATCCCCGTAGCGGACAGGGTTGATCCGCCGCCCTCAAAGGTAACGTCGCGCCCCATTGCGTTCAGGCTGCTTAGGGTTACCTGAAAATCCTCATTGGTTTCTACTTTGTTGTCGTTGGGGATAGTGACCGAAAAGCCAACCCCCAATTGTGGAGAAAAAATATTAGTGTTGCCGCCGGTAGCCCCATAGTCGTTATCTGACAGCTCAGCCGTGCCGTCACTTACAGCCCGATTGAAGGAGATGTTTGCATCTACCGGGTTGCTCAGAGAGACGTTAAAGATGATGCCACCATTCGACTCTAACTCGCTGACACTACCCATAGTAATGACTGCTGAGTCGTCGTTGAGAATCGTTCCCGTCTGTGGCGAGCCGGCAAGTGTGACGGACAAAGGATTGACACTCAACAGCGAAAGACTGACCATTTCTGTTTCAATGGTTTGATCCAGTTCTACTTTGTTGTCCCTTGTCACCACCACATCAATGTCGTGAAATTCACCGGCTGTACCAGCGAAGGTCAGGAAACCGTCATTGTCGGTATAATCGTTGTCGGCGGTCATAGCCGTAATATCATTGGTCTGGTAGTTCGCCTGAAAACCGCCGGCAACCGGGTTGTCGAGCGTTACCCGAAACTTGAGGATGGTTGACCCGGCCCCTGTTCCTTCGGGTTTGCTGGCATCAAATGCCGCCAGGGTGAGGGTTGCCTGGTCGTCGTTGGTGATGGTACCCGTGGCCATCGAACTGGTTCCCAGATCGTACAAAGCGCCATCGGTGAGGGTGATGATGACGGTTTCGTCCGCTTCCACCACATTGTCTGAATTGGGATTCACCACAATGTCTACCGAAGCACTACCAGTTGGAATCGTAATCGGGCTTGCCGCAATGGCCGGATAATCCGTGCCTGATGTGGCTGTACCGCCTACAGTATAGCTCACGCTGAGGGCGCAGGCAGTGCTGCCCGTGCGCGTGATGGTGTAGGTTAAATCCGTGACGCCGTCTTCCAGTACACTGGCTGGGCTGACGGAGATGGTCACTTCCGGCACAAAATTAGCCGCTTTTGGCGTAGGCGGCAGTGCCTGGTACGTATTGGTATTGCGCGGGCCGCCGCTGCCGTTGGAAATGCGCTGGATAGAATGGCAAGCGCCAAAGCCTCCCCCGTGTTCATCAACCTGGGGTTGGCCGGCGTTGAGCAGGCCAAGCAGGCCGGGATCGTCGGCGTCGTCGGTATCATACACAACCGCGTCAATAAGATTGGTCAGCGTGATGGGCGTGTTGTTAAAATCCGTTGCATTTCCGGTATAAAGCGCTACGGCGTCAGCGCCGTTTTGCAAACCATCGCCGGGAAATATAACATCTACGCCAGGCACACCGGAGTTGCCTGCTAAGAAATAACCATTGGCGTCGGTCGTGAATCCATCAAGGTCAATGGCGCGGTATGAGAGGTCGTTGGCGCCATTGTAAAACACCAGTACTAATCCATTGAGGCTGGTATTGCCCACACCGCCGTCGTAGAGTTCCACAAACTCGGCAACGTCAGTGCCATCCGTATCACAGTCTAATTCATTAATAATGACAGGAGGTAAGTCATCATTGAGGATGGTGGCTGTACCGTCTAAGGTGGTGCCACCCGGGCTGAATACGACATTGCGTCCACTTGCGGCTAAGGAACTTAATCGCAACAGGAAGGTTTCGTTGGGTTCAAAAGTCATATCGCCGTTGACCCCGACCGCGATCAACTCAACCTGCGTTGAAGGGCCGTTGGCGGGAAAGGTCAAGTTGCCCACGGTCAGAGAGTAGTCGTTATTGCCCACCAAGGCGCTGCCATCCACCGTACTTGCGCTTAACATCACCGGCGCGTCAACGACGCCGTTCAGGGTGATGGTGAAATTGAAATTGGATGGGCCCGCATTGCCTTCGTTCTGGCTCACGTTGGAGATGGTCACGGTTGCCTGGTCGTCATTGGTAATGGTACGCATGAGCGATGGGCCGGCAGTTACCCCTGCAGGCGCGCCGGTAATGGCGCCTAAGGCTACCGTAAAGGTTTCATCCAGTTCTACCACCATATCGCCGAGGATTGGTACCTGAATGAATTGCTCTTCTCCGGCAGTGCCTGTAAATGAAAGCGACCCGCTGGTATTCGTATAGTCGCTTCCGGCAATAGCCGTGTTGTTTGAAGTGGAATACGCAATCGAGAAGCTCTCCTGAACCGGATTGTTTAAAGTTGCCGTAAAGGTGTAATTTGCCGAGCCTGAATTGCCTTCGTTTTGCGAAGCGTTAGCGCTGAGCGTCACGGTGGCATTGTCATCATTGGTAATCGTGCCAAGTCCTGAATCATCCGTGATGTTGGCATGAGCCGGCGCTCCGGACAGCACGACCGTAAAGGTTTCATCGGTTTCCACTACATTGTCGTGGTTCACCAGTACGGTTACTGTTTGCGTGTTACTCATTCCAGCCGGGAAGCTCACTATTCCACCTGAAATGGCTGCAAAATCGTCGGGGCTGGCTGCCGTACCGTCCATGGTGTTGACGGTAAGATTAATGGCATCTTCCATACTGGTGCGGGTAACCGTAAAGTTAAAGGCGGTCGTGGTTCCACCCGTGCCTTCGTCCTCCATGGTCACATCGCCAATGGAAATGCCGGTCGGCGTTTTAAACCCAAAATCAATGTTGTTGTTATCTGTCGAAATCGTAAAAGCGGCGGTGGCTACACCGAAACCACTGACGGCATCCCCGTTGTCGTCGTCATCGTCCAGATCAACATCCGGATCGCCGGCGCCGCTGAGTGGACTGCTGACAAAAGGCACGCCCATATTGTACAAAGCCCCGCCCATGTTGAAATTGGAGGGCGCCACCTGTACGATGTACGTACCCGGGCATACGCTGAACGCATAGCGACCATCCTCACCACTCATGTTTGCGGTGGTCGCCGTAGCCACTGCTGCGCCGTCGCCTGCGTCGAGCATATTATTGCTATTGACATCCTGATAAAGGTTGAGCATCACCTCGTTGATGCCGGTATCGCCCGCGTCGAAAATGCCGTTTCGGTTGTCGTCGTTGTAGACCAGGTTTCCGATGGTCAATCCGGCAAAAGGCGTAAGCGTAGGATCCATTACGCCCGGAAAAGCGGGGTCATCAGTCGGTTTGGGCGAGCCGGGGAATCCGCCTGACACGGAAGCCTGGTTCGACAGGTTGGCCGGCGGCACCGTGCCAGGTGTGCAGGCATTGGCATTCACATCCACATCGTAAGTGATGACGATGGTTTTGCCTGCGGGCAGGGTGAAACCTGTGGGCGTAGGAAAAGTCTGCGCGACCAACCCGACGCTCATCATGCAGATAACCAACGCTGAGAGCCCGGTATGGATCAAATTCCGGCGCATAGCCTTTTTTTCGTAGAGATTATTCATCACTGAACTATTTGATCGTGAATTCATGATTTCTTTTTTGCTGGTCATTGTTTGGGTTTAAGTGCTCTGGTGGCCCACTTGAAAGCGTCGCTGCACTGAAAATTCGCAATGACTTAAGTGTTTTATGGAAGCGGCACCATAACGATATTCAGGAAGCCAGCTCCTCCATGGTCTGCGCTCGTTGTTGCCCCTCCATTATTTGTGGCCAAAAACGCAGCAACTGCCGCATCATCAGTTGCACTTCCACCATAGCCTTGCAGTCTGTACGTAGTACCCACAAATCTTTGCCGCACGCGCACGCCAAATTGTCCTGCGATTGTAGTAGCAGTGTTCCCTGAAATATGTGCATTGATGGTCGTCACATCAGTACTAACCGCTCCGGCATTTACCTGGATGGCATCTGCGGATAACGGGTCAGTAAGGGCAACCGTATTATTGGTTATTGTGGCGTTGATGGTACTGTTGCCATCCCGGGCAATCATCTCAATGCCCCGATTGGCGATTTGTGAGATGTTGTTGTTGCTGACAAGAATCGTCAGCACATTGGATGCATCTGCATCCGTTCCGTTGGTATTTACCCGGATGCCCGGGCCAGTTGGCGAATTGGCGTTGGTAATTGTATTATTTGTGATGGAGCCTGACATTGGGCCACCTCCACCTGCTGCAAGATTGATATTAATAGGTGATGCAAGTCCTGGATTAGAATTGAAGATGCCCCGGTGAATGTCAAAATTCAGTACACCTGCGCTTCCATGACCAATATTGATGCCGATATTATTGTTCGTAAATGTGCCACCGCTTCCAGCTACGCCGGCTATACCTATCTCCACGTCAACTGTACCGGTATGTTCTGGAGTTGTGGTGACCTGGATTCCGTTTGCGCGGTTGCCGGTAAAAGTTGAAGTGGTAATGTCCGCTGTAATATTTGCGGTACCCTGCGCCCTGATCTCAAAGCCGTTATTGCCGGGGGAAACGTTGGAGTTATCCCGAATGGTCGTACCAGTCATCGTGAATTGCGAAAGCGTACCACTGATGTTAGCGATTTTGAAGTTGTTTTCATACCCGTCTTCAATCATGCAATTTGTGATGTTTGCTGTTCCGGTCAAGCCATTCGTGCCGCCTGGATTTTCTGCGCCGAAATAAACAGAACCCTCATCTGTGCCGGCATCGTCTCCATTTTTGCCAGAGCTGTGGTTGACGACGCAATTGTCCATCGTAAAATTGTTCACGCTAAGGCCACGTATTCCAAAGTTAGTGAAGTTATTCAACTGCATTCTGGTGAGCGAGACATTGGAACAACTGTTCAAATAAATGCCAACGCCTGTTGTATTGCTTCCGTTAGCCCCCGTTTTGTTGGCGATCGTGCCACCGCTGCCAGCACTCCCTGTTCCAGTAACAGTTAAACCGCCGGTTCCGGTATTGTCAAGAATAATCCCTGTTGCCGAGCCGCCATTGGATGTAATGCTTTGGAACGTTAGCCCGCTCGCTCCAATAGTTGTGCTGACCACATTCAAAGCCGTTGCGCCTGAAGTACTATTAATGGTATTGCCTGTGCCCTGCACCGTCACTGTACCGCCGCCGGTGGCATTGAAACCCGTGCCGCTGGTGGTGGTGATGACTAATCCGCCGCCGGTGAAGTTAATCGTGCCGCCTGCATTGCTGCTAAGATTGACGGCGGTGTTGGCGCCTGTGTTCAGGTTTTTGGTGCTGCCGCTAAAAGCAATCGTGCCGCCCGTGTTGCTTGCCACGTTGATGCCCGTACCCGTATCGCTGATGTTTCCGGATAACGTGACTGTGCCGCCTGTTCGTCCCGTCACTTCCACCGAGCGGTTGGAGGAATTCGTAATCGAGCCGGCATAGGTGATCGTGCCGGAGCCGGCGTTGATGTCCACGGCAATGCCGGTGGCAGTGGTGATGCTTCCGCCGTTTGCGGTTAAGGCGCCGGATACGTTGTCTATATTGATTCCCTTTCCCGGGCTGTTTGTCGAAGACAGGGTAGAAAAGGTAGCACCCGTGCCGAAGGAAGTGCTGGTCACATCCAGGGCCGCCCCGCCTGTCGCTACGATGGTATTTGTCGTCCCTCCGATATTAATTGTGCCACCCGTACTGGCAAACAGCCCCGTGCCGCCTACGGTGTTGGTCTCTACTGAAAGGCTTCCAAAAGTAACCGAACCTGTAGCGCTGTTGGTGATGCTGATGGCAGTGCCCGAGGTTGATTTAGTGACCGACGTGGTTCCGAAATCGAGCGAAGCCGTCGAGCTTTGGATATCCATGCCTGTCCCGAGTGGGCTGGAAATGGTGGTCGAGGTTGAGGCGAGCGTGCCGCTCACAGTATTCAGGGAAATGCCTGTTGTGCCGCTGGAAAAGCTGGTGATGCCGGCAAATTTGGAAGTGGCGTTGAAAGCACCGTTGGTCAGGTTGAGCGCCTGCCCCGGGCTGCTCAACGTGACGTCGGGGCTGGTGGTGTTCCCGACAGTAAGTGTGCCGAAGTTGTTGCCAAAAATATTCGCCCCAGTGGTGTTGCCCACCTGGACGCCCCGGATGGTGTTGCCTGAACCGAGGGTGATGCCGTTTCCGCCTGAGTTGGCAATGATGGGTAGTGTGCCTGCAGTAGATGGCAAAGTGTTGGAAAAAGTTGGTGCGGTCAGCCCCGTCGCCGATGCCAGGGTGGAAGATGCGCCCTGCCCGATTAGTTTTTGATTGTTCAGCAAAGTGATGCCGCCCGTGTAGTCGGTTGGAACGAATATACTGCGGTACAGAAAAATATTGTCGCCGGGGTCGTCGGCTGCGCCACTGACGAAGTTGGGCAAGGAGTTGAATGGCGTGCCCAGACGCCCGTCGCCGTTGCTGCCCGCCGAGTTGTCCACGAACCAAATCATGCCGCTGACTATGATGCTCACCGTTGCCATATCGGAGGTCGGCACTCCGGGGCCTCCTACGCTGTTTCCGTCGGTAAGGGTGTAAGTAAATTGGTCCATTCCTTCGAAGCCCGGGTTGGGCATGTAGGTAAAACTGCCGTCAGCGGCATTGAGCAATACCTGGCCGTTAGATGGGTTGGTCGTCACGGCAACGGTTGCGCTGCCGAGGGCGTCGTCGAAGTCGTTGGCTTTCACCCCGCTACCTGCCGGCACATTGATACCGACGTTGCCAATGCAGTCATAAGGTCCATCAGGTACCGCCAACGGCGAAGAACGGAAGGAATTGGGCACAAAAGTCGTGCGCGGGTCAGGGGTAATGCCCAGTTGGGTGCCGGTAGCATTGGCCCCGCCGGTATTCTGGATGGTGACCTTGTAGCGGATGCGGTCGTTGGGGTCGGCCTTGCCCGAGGTACCGTTGTCAATGATGATCTCGTCGGTTTGGGTGGGCGTGGGAATGGTTTGCGCGCAAATTGGAGCGGCAAAAAGGCAAAGAACCAGCGCCGTCAGCCCTGCGCACAGGGATTTCCGGCTTACGAATGGGTACAGCTTATTCATAGCAATCAGATTTGCAGGAAAAATATCAGTCAGGTTAATGATTAGCAGCATCAGACTGAGGTTTCAGGTGATTGAAATCGAAATTTGAAAGCGCGGGATGTGACTCAGCAGGAATAGCGCAACAGCAAAATTAAAGATTTTTTTTAAAATTTGACGGGGTTGTTTTTGTGTTTTGCAAGCTGGAATGGCTGAAACGTAGTTTCCTCAGTATATAAAACGGCTTCCGCCGCGTTCATCTGTATAACTTCCAACGGGGATCAACTCAGGAAACAAGCATGGCGACTCAACAATTAGTTTTCGCGATCTTTGAAACTACTTAAGCCGCTGTCATCTGTATGACTTCCAGTTCAGCCCCGTTCTTCACTGAGTTTTCTGCTTTTTGCAATACAATACGGGTGGTTGTGGGATCGAGAAAATAGCTGGAGCAATTGTTGCAGACTTGCGCAGGCACATTTTTTAAGAGTACAACAGCTCCTTCTTTTTCAAGGGTTACGGTGACTTTGCCTGGTTCTAATTCACCAATTTTACAAATCGAGCAGTTATGCATAAGTCATTGTTTTTGTTTTTGAAATCAGTATCCCAGATAGCCGGATCTGGAATGTAAGCCGTTTCATCAACCGACCTCATGCAACGTTAAAAAAGACGGAGATAAGTGACCGAAATCCCGGTCGGTTGTCAACAGGTTCAGATCAAGGGCAGATGCGGTTGCTGCGATCCACAGGTCGTTCTTTCCCATGTTTCGGGATGTCATTCCGAGCTGTTTCCCTTTCAGTTTCCCTTGGCTATAGACATCTATTTCAGCGTAACGCCGAATGATACTTTCGATGTTGATGTCTACAATGATGAATGACTGACTGATTCGTTCCAATTGTTCAATTCGCTTTTGCCCCCATTCATTCCGCATAGACAAGGACCACAGTTCACCTAAACTGACGACTGATACAAAGTTGTTGTTGTCGCCGATAGCATATGAACGACAAATATTATCCCATTGAGGATCATTACGGAGGGAATAAACCAGCAAGTTGGTATCAAGCAAGTAACGGTTCATGACTTGAGTTGCTCGAGTAATTCTTCAGTGCTTTCCTGAATATCAAGATCAACAGCTAACTGCCGCAATTTTTCCAGGTCAGTTTTAATATACCCACTTTCCCGGATCAAGTCTTCTGCTGTCACGTTTTTACGGATGGATTTTATAGCCTGATGTAAGGGGCTATCAGGTGGTAAAGTAGCAAGGAAAGCCCCAGTCGCATCAGCGGACTGAGCCTTTGCATTGCTTTTACCGTGAGTGACTTTTTCTACCTCTACATAATTCAAGGTTTCCAAAAATGCCAGAAAAGCTTGCAGGTGTCGGTCGTCTATATTGATTTTGATTTCAGACATGGTGTTTTTCTATTTAAACGCTACAAAAATAAGCTAAATTTTAACTAACTTTGTAAACATAAAGTTTTTTAGGATATGGTTAAGCAATCAGTTGCCATAAAAATAGCCCGTGATTACCTTAAAGCAGTTCGGGAAACCGGCGTAAATGTCCACCGGGCATACCTCTTTGGCTCTTTTGCCCTCAATCGCCAGCATGAATGGTCGGATATTGACATTGCACTGATAGCAGATGACTTCGTCGGCATAGCAGCTTTGGATAAAGACCGTTTCCGTCGCCTGCATCTGTTGCCGGAGTTCATAGCCATTGAAACGCACACTTTTCCAACCCAACGATTGGAGGAGGGCGACCCGTTCATCAAGGAAATTGTGAAGACGGGCATTGAAATTAACTGAAGCGTTTCACCAACATCCGCTTATGTACTGGCTTTTACTCCTTTTCCCGCTCGCAGCCATTTACGCAGGCATAAGCGCCGTATTTTACGTATTCCAGCATATTTTCTTTTTCCGCCCGGAGCGGTTGCCCACCGATTTTAAATACCAGTATTCCTTTGATTTTGAAGAGAAAACCTTCGAAATGGAAGACGGCGGGAGTATCAACGCTGTGTATTTCCGGGTTCCCAACAGCCGGGGCGTCATTTATTACCTCAAAGGCAACTCGCGCAGCATCAAAGGCTGGGCCAAATTTGCCCGCGATTTCATGAGCAACGGCTACGATTTTTTTATGATGGACTACCGCGGCTTCGGAAAAAGCCGGGGCAAACGCACCGAACAAATCCTGTACAACGACGCCCAGGATTTGTACAATTGGCTCAAACGCAGCTACCCGGAGGATAAAATTGTGGTCTACGGCCGCTCCATGGGTTCCGGCATTGCCGCGCGCGTCGCCTCCTGGAACAGGCCGCGCATGCTCATTCTGGATGCGCCTTATTACAGCTTTTACCACCAGATTAAACGCTATGGTTTTATCCTGCCGCTGCGCTGGTTGCTGCGTTACCAGATTCGCACGGATCAGTTTATCAAAAAAATAGAATTCCCGGTGTATCTCCTACACGGCAACCGCGACCGGCTGATTCCTCACAAAAACAGTCAGCTATTGCAGCAGGTCAATCCCAAACACATACAACTGCTCACCATCGAAGGCGGCGGGCACAACAACCTGACCGATTTTGCAACCTACCACGAATATTTATACGATATTTTGAATGGTTTTTATGAGAACCCTGCTCAACCGCAAAGCGCATGATGACCCGAACTTTTGATATCCTCCGCTTTCAGCAAAACCGGTTTCCCAACCCAATTGCTTTGGGCAGCCGCGGCGATGGGCAGTGGCGGATTTACAGCATCGAAGACTGCATCGCCGAGGTTGACCGCTACAGCACGACGCTGCTGAATCTGGGCGTCAAAACCGGCGACCGCGTGGTGATGGTGCCCCACGCCGCTTCTGCGGAATGGCTTTTTTTTGACCTCGCCGTCCAGCAAATCGGCGCCATTTCGGTACCGGTGCACGATACTTCCCGGCCAGAACAACTGCACCACATCCTCCGGGAAACGGAAGCCTGGTTGTGCATTTTTGCCACACCGGAGCAGGGCGTTCACTTTCTGGGCGATG